>Ga0209535_1003412_pt1 | contig 10101 bp, 9 predicted proteins | sample LinPmetageLP28_FD_184041 | JGI IMG/M metagenome (GOLD analysis project Ga0209535, IMG submission 184041) | Marine viral communities from the Pacific Ocean - LP-28 (SPAdes) (version 2) | ecosystem: Environmental > Aquatic > Marine > Oceanic | place: Pacific Ocean | collected 2009-08-22
AATCCTTTTGCTTATTACACAGCGGCGATTACAAATTCTTTCACAAGAATATTAAATGTAGAAAAGAAAAATCAAGCACTGCGTGATGACATACTGCAAGAGAATGGTTTGATGCCATCACACACTAGGCAGATAGAACATGAAATGAAACAAGCAGAAATGAGAAAGATCTCAGATCATGAAGAAGCAGAACGTAAAAAGAAACTAGACACACTTTAATTAAGATAGTAAAATATTTTTATATGCAGACATTTAAACGTGCGGCCGTTTTCACTGACATTCACTTTGGCAACAAAGGCAACTCTAGGCAGTTCAACCAAGACTGTGATCGATTCATAGATTGGTTCATTGCTGATGCCCAGGCCAAAGGTTGTGAAACTTTCATATTCATGGGCGACTGGCATCATCATAGAGCCAATATTAATATTGATACTCTAGGATATTCTCTCAAGGGATTAGAGAAACTGGCCAAAGCATTTGAAAAATCTTATTTCTTGCTCGGCAATCACGACTTATACTTTAAAGATTCTAGAGTTGTAAATTCAATTGAATGGGCAAAAAATATTCCTAACTTAGAAATTATTCACGAACCGTACTACACAGAGGATTGTGCGTTTATCCCGTGGTTGGTTGGTGAAGAATGGAAGGAACTCAAAGAGGCTAAATCAATGCCGTACGTGTTTGGTCACTTTGAGTTGCCCCACTTCTTAATGAATGCAATGGTATCAATGCCTGACACAAATGAATTAAGAGCAGAACATTTAGAACATCATGATTATGTGTTTTCAGGACACTTCCATAAAAGACAAGTTAAGTCAAACATTCATTACATAGGCAATTCATTTCCGCACAACTATTCAGATGCAAATGATTTTGCTCGTGGATGGATGGAACTTGAACATGGTGGTGATCCTGTTTATCATGATTGGACAGACTGTCCAAAATATCAAACTGCCACACTAAGTGAACTGCTACACAATTCATCTATTCTAAAAAACAATGCTTATGTGCGAGTAGACATAGACACAGATATCACATATGAAGATTCTAATTTTGTTAAAGATACATTTATGCGTCAGTACAAACTGCGAGAAATGACATTTATACAACAACGAGATATGACACAATATGATTCAACCGAAGTGCCACAAGCATTTGAATCTATAGATGAAATTGTACACAATCAAATTATGGCAGTGGATTCAGACCATTACGACAGCAACTTGCTATTAGAGATATACAAAAATTTATGATTAAATTTAAGTCATTAACTGTAAAAAACTTTATGAGTGTGGGCAACGTAACCCAAGCATTGGATTTTGAAGGCCATGACTTAACACTTGTACTAGGACAAAACATAGACCTAGGCGGTGATGATGCAGGTTCTAGAAACGGTACTGGCAAAACAACTATTCTAAATGCATTATCGTTTGCGTTGTTTGGTGATGCACTTACTAACATCAAACGTGATAATCTTGTTAACAAGACAAACGGCAAGAACATGTTGGTGTCTTGCGAATTTGATATTAATGGCAAGGGATACAAAATTGAACGTGGCAGAAAACCTGCACTAATAAAATTCTATGTCAACGGTGTTGAAGAAATTAATGACGAAGCACAAGGCGATTCACGTGAAACACAAAAAGACATAACAAAAATATTATGTATGAGTCATATAATGTTTCAAAACATTGTGGCACTACACACATATTCACCACCATTCTTTGGTCTTAAGGCGGCAGAACAAAAAGATATTATCGAGCAACTGCTGGGTATTACTGTGCTATCTGAAAAAGCAGAAGTGCTTAAAGAAGAATTAAAGGAAACTAAAGAAGTTATTAAAGAAGAAGAAATACGATTAGACCAATTAGAACGCAACAACGAAAAAATACAATCATCAATTGATACGTTAAACACTAGAAGCAGTGCATGGATTGCCACACAAAAAGCAGATATAGACAAACTAGCATTATCATTAGAAGAATTAATGAAAGTAGACATACAGGATGAAATTGATAGACACAAACGTCTAGAAACATATCGTGAAAACTACAACAAGAAAAGAACTTGGGAACGTGAACTTAGCACTGTGCAAACAGCAATAAAACAATCTACAAAATCACTTACAGATATACTTGCAAACATTGACAAGACAGCAAACAACAGTTGTCCAACTTGTGGCAGTGCAATGGATGACGACAAACATCAAGCATTGGTGGGCAAATATACAGATGATCAAAAACAATTTGAAACATATGTAGAAGAACTAGTTGCTCAAGAATTGAGACTAACTGAAAAAATAGGTACAATAGGTGATCTAGATCAACCAGACACATATTATGAAACTGCCCAAGAGGCATACAAACACGAAAGCACAGTAGAGTATCTGGGTTCACAACTGGAAGCAAAGTCAAAAGAAACAGACCCATATGCTGAACAAATTGAAGAACTTAAAACATCAGCAGTGCAACAAGTATCATATGACAAGATGAATAATTTGCGTAAACTACAAGATCATCAAGAATTTATGTACAAACTATTAACATCTAAAGATTCATTTATTAGAAAAAAAGTGATTGACCAAAACTTAACATACTTAAATTCACGACTAGCATTTTACTTAGAGAAAACAGGATTGCCACATGAAGTTGTGTTTCAATCAGACTTGAGTGTAGAAATTACAGAAATGGGCAGAGACCTAGACTTTGATAATTTAAGTCGAGGTGAACGCAATAGATTAATATTAAGTTTGTGTTGGGCATTCCGTGATGTATGGGAAATGTTGTATCACAGTATTAATGTGTTGTTTATCGACGAATTGGTTGATTCAGGTATGGATACTGCAGGTGTTGAAAATGCATTAGGTATTTTAAAACAAATTTCCAGAGAACGACACAAAAACATCTATCTAATATCACACAGAGATGAACTGCAAGGTCGTGTTAACAGTGTGTTAAAAGTTACTAAAGAAGGTGGTTTTACATCTTATGCATTTGTTGACAATGCACAATAACCTGTTACAATATTAATATGAGCGATGCAATAGAACAATATTTTTCTGGCATTTGGAAACCAGACTGGACCAAGTTTGACCATAGTGGCTGGAGTCTAGTGGATAAGATAAACAAACTTGAACCCAAATCTGTGTTAGACATAGGATGTGGGTTTAATGATCTGAAAGATAAGATTCCTGGTTTGTATGGCATTGACCCATACAACGACAAAGCAGATGAAAAAGTCAGCATTGAACATTTTAATTGCGGCACTAAGGAATGGGATATTGTACTAGCACTAGGCAGTATAAATTTTGGTTCTGAATTTATAATACGTCGACAGTTTTCTAAAGCAGTGAGGTTGTTGAAAGACAACGGGTATTTCTTTGGCAGATTTAATCCAGGATCTAGAGTAGGACACACAGATCCTGTTGCCGAAGGCGTGTCTTTCTTTCCATGGAGTAAAAGTTATCTAAGAGATCTATGTTATGAATATAATTTAGATATAATCGAAATATTAAATGATAACGCAAGAATTTATTTTCACGGAAAAAAAATTAAACCAATTTACTAAATCATAAACTAACGTGCAGAGCATAAACAAAAAATAGCCATGCACAAATACCAAACAAATATAATTTTGTTTTTGTACTCATTAAACCAATTTACTAAATTTATTAGACATTAATTCTCTTGTAGTTGCTGTTTGTACCCCTGTAATCACAAGCATAGGCCTTGGTATATTACTGGCATTAGCAGTAGCATGTGGCAAATTCTGCCAATCAAATTTATGTACCTCTCCTGCTCTCCAACGATCAAACTGTTGGTTACCATACATTAAGAATTGTCCTGGTTCCCAATCTTCTAACATAACCATAATTCTTATAATATTTTCAGGATCTGGATCTAGGTCATGTAGTTTATCAATGTGCATGTTTAACACTTCACCTGTAAACTGTATGTGTAATTTTGAAAAAACAGGCTTCAATGCAAAAAAATCAGTCATTCGTTGCAGTGTAGGACATTTGGTGAAGTCTTTTAGTCCTCTGTAGATTGTTGTCTTTGGATCAGCACCTGCTTGTATCAAATCATATTCTTCTGCTTCAGCATCACCGTCTGGTCTTCCTGTGCCGTCTCTTCGATTGCCCCAGGTTAAAGGTTTTGCGTCATCAACAATAGCATTAAGTTCACCTTGCCAGTCACCTGTAAAATATCCTAGATGTTCAACAGAATCTATATCATTTTTCCATTTATTAAAATGATAGTTGCTTCTACTTTTTCCTTGTTGCCAGTTACTTGTAGACATAGACTTCAATATCCTTTTGCTTGTAATTATATATGCTTGTTTTTGTGTCTGGCAGTTGTATCTCTAATATTCTACAAAGATCTACATTGTCTAACATTTTACTAATCCTATTGCTGTTGTCTTTTACAAACTGCATAATATCCTTGTTCTCGGATTGTATGTGCTTCCACATAGTATCTAAATTTTTAAAGTGCTGATAGTTAGGATATGTAATATTAAACTCTCCGCACAGTTTCCACCACTCCATACATTCATAATCATTTCTATATACCATTACCACAGGATAACCTAAGTCTTTAAGTCTATATAATTCATGCGAAAACGTGTGTGATTTAATAATCCTTTTCCCTGTACCTGAGAACGGGTCATCCCATTGATGCAACCCATATTCCATTCCAGGATCCCAATAGGCTCCGATGTGCATTAATTGTTTGTGTCCAGGCGTGTCTGCATCATGCCAATATGTTCTGTCATCTGAATAATCTGTATGATCAATATCTTCTGACCAATAGATATTTTTTACAACACTGCTCCATTTCGAGCCTGGTGCTCCTGTAAACAAAATATACATTACGACTCGCTTACGGCTTTATAAACTTGTTCATCAAATGCACCTGTGTCTGGTTCAATCAAATATTTTTTGTTTGTGTTTTCTTTGAGATAATCTTTTATTAATGTTGCATGATTCCATGCCACAGGAAAGTCTAAATCTTTTTGTAATGCTTTAAGATATTGCTCACCATACAGAAACAATAACTCTGTAGAAATAAATTTGACATCTGCAAGTTTATCGAACTGTTCTAACGCAATTGGTGTTGTGTGTCCTTTGCGTACTCGTGTTTGTTGAATGTTTAAAATATCTCTATCTCTACCAATTATACAAACAACCACAGAATCAAACTTTTTCTTTGCTTCACTGATAAATTCTGCATACTTTGGTACATGCGGTTCTTTGTCTTTGTAGTAGGGGCAAGAAATAGATGTAACAAAATGATGTTTTTTGTCTGTGTCTAACTCCTGTAATTTTTCCGGCTGTTGCCAATATTTGTTAAATGGCTCTTCATGGTGGCCTTGCCATTCTTTTCTCAGCATAGGCCAACCTACCACAATCGGATGCATAGCAAATATTTTAGACCATAAATGGTTGCCTGATCCTTGCGGACCGGTAATAATTAAAAGTTTTTTTATGTCTTCTGTACTTTGCATCGCCATCCTTGTTTTTTCTTTGTTAATCCAACAAATGAAGAAAGATTGTTTATACTACCCATTCCAGGATGTTCTATATAATATCCATCTTTAACCATTGGATATTGTACATTTGGATTGTAGTAGTACATATCAAATATACTACAATATACAGTACTGTCAACTTCAGGATAATAAGTTTCTATAAAGATACCAATGTCTTTGATCAGTTTGTCTCTGTTAACGTTGCACAATTCTTCAATGAAATCATAATGAAACAAGTAATGATTATATTTGTGTTCGCGGAGATACAGATTAGATTTAGTAAATTCTTCGTTGAGAATATTGAAACTGGTTTGAATATATTGTAACCAATCGTCATAAAATTTTTTGTAGGTAATATTGGTTTCCTTTACCAATTGATTTGCAATATCATGAGTAATGCCTAAACTATGTCCCATTCGTATACACCATACCCATTGCCATAACCGTTTCATTTCATGAGCAGGCATTGTGTCTGTTGCAACAACTTGTCTATCACGTTCTTCAATATTGTGCTCACCAAAACTATTATCTACCCATTTCCATTCAATTTTGTGTTCCTCGACATATTCTGGAAAAAACATTTCCGAATTGTTTAACAAACTTAGTGGATAAGAATCAACTGATACGTTTGTGTGTTTAAGCAATCCTAGATAATTGTTAGTGTATGTTTCAAAAGTTTCTCCTGGCAACCCAACGATAGTTTCAACCATCACAGCAATATTGTGTTCTTTTGCTTCTGCAAGTATTTCATCCATATGGTTAATTTTCATGTTTGATCGTTTTATATTTGTTAATACTTGTTCATCCATACTTTGTACCGATACGCCAAACTTACGCAATAATCCTTCACTGTCTAAACGCATGGCTAATTCAAGTACATCTTTGTTTGAGTTTTTTGCCCATGAAGTTTCAAATATTTTAGGATATCCATATTTTTGTTTTACTTCTATAATTTTATCTACGATTGCACTATCTCGTTGTTTGAATATTCCAAAATTTGCATTAGATGAATTTAACATTTCAACTTTGTTTTTTCCTGCCCATTCTATTTCGCCAAACACACGATCTAAATCAAACTTTTTAACTTTGCTAAATGTTGTTCCTCCCCAGTCACAGAAAGTACATTTGTATGGACATCCTCTATCAGTTTCAACAATGGCATTAATACTGTAACCTTCTTGTGCCATATTATCAAACAGTCCCGACAGATAAGGACTTTGTATTTCTTCTAAATGAATAATTCTTTCACTTGGGCCTGTCTGTTTCCATCTGCTATTTTCATTGTAAGTAATTCCAGCAATATCTTTATTTGCTTTACCGGAAACAATATTGCTAAAAGATATTTCACCTTCTTGATGCACACATATATCAACAAATTCATGTTCATCATGCCAGTCAGTAATTTTATCAGGCACTTGTGGTCCGCCATACATGATGATACATTCTGGCCAACGTGCTTTTATCTCTTTTGCTAGTGTGTCATTGTACACTTCATTCCACATATAGTTGCTGAAGCCTACCAGTTTTGGATTGTAAAATTTTAGTATAATTTTTTCAATGGGTTCTTTTACAAAAAATAGACCACCCAGTTGTGATCTTTCTACAGTTCCCACCTGTTCAGCATAGGCCCAAACACAACCTATGCTGTAAGGAAAGTATACAAATTGATCTTGTACTGCAATTGAAAATTGAGTTAGATATATGTTACCTTTTATTTGTTGCATTCCCGTATTTACTGATCACTAAAGTCAGTACCGGAGATCCAAAGATTGCAATCAATGTTCCCATGAATGCTGTGTCTGAGTAACCAAGTTTGCCTGCAACAAATAGAACTTCACCTATAGTTGCTGGTATCAGTATTCCCCAAAACATTCCTTGTTCGGTAATCCATTGCGGTCTTAACACTGCAATCATCGATGGTAACCACACAGATGCACGTAAAACAGCAAAGAATAAAAACAGATACACTAACTGCATACCCGGTATATTTGCCACTATAAGACCCGCTATTGCTAAAGCAATCATGCCATAACGTGCAGAACTGATAGGACTACCTTTCTTGAATTGATTGTATACATCGTGTCCAGTCATGTTGGCCACTGATGCAAACTGTGAATCAAGTATTGCAACCAAACCAGCAAATATCATAAACGCAAATATGATTGATGCTATCGGTGGCAGGAAAGTTCCTATCACGATTGCATTAGTTGTACCTACCATGTTACTAGGAATATCTAATCCTGATCCTGCGGCCAAAAAGCCTAACAGTCCCATACAGACTGGAATCACAATGAACACAAATGAAGCAATTATATATGAAGGTATAATCGAATCTGTCTTGATAGAAAATGCTCTTTGATAGAATGAATTATCACCCCATGGTCCACCCAAGTGTCCTAAGAAAGCGGCCGCACCAAATCCAGTGAATATGCCCCATGCAAATGATGTACCAAATATTTGTCCACCTAGTCCTGTTTTACCACCTAGTCCTGCGACAACAACGTCCCAGCCACCTGCACTAGAGATTGCCCACGGCACTAATACTAGTACGCCAATCCATACAACTATAATTTTGATTATTTCTGTTACCACAGTTGCTTTTAAACCTGTTCTGAATGAATACAGTATTGCCACACCTGCCATTAAAAATGTTGCTAGTGTGTAATCAACTCCTGTGAGTACTTCAACTGTTTTCGAGCCTGCTAATAAATTGATTGCAAAGGCACAAGTTGCCAACAGCATCATTTCAACCACAAATAAACTTTGTACTCTGCCTGAAAAACGTTTGCGTAGATAACCTGAAAATGTAAAGCCTTCTGGTTCATTTGTTCTGATGCGTTTGGCAAAATAGGCAAATAATCCCAGTGTAAGGAAGTTGCCTAAACAGAACCAAAATAAACCTACCAGTCCATTCACATATGCCTGCTGAGCAGAAATGAATAATCCTGGTGCCCATAACCAAGCGGCTGCCACACTGAGGGAGCCTTGAAATGTACCAAGTTCACGTCTTGCTACTAAGAAGGAAGTCTTGTTATCGTTGTATCCTCGACTAAAGTAGTAAGTCATCGCGAACGCAAACAACCCATACACAAGCAAAATGCTGATCCCTGTCGAGGGAGAAAATAGTGGGAATAATGTATTAATATCCATATTGCAATTATATATTAATTCACGGATTTGGCCAAGAGTTTTTTGAAGTTAAATTAATTTTTCTACTTGTGGTTTCATATGTCGCCAAACTGTACCATCTTTTACTTCTTGCAGTGTCCAGTTAGCATATGCAAGATCATGTAACCATTGTGTACGATCAGGCATAACAGGATTTTCAATTTGTTTCAAATCATTTGATCCTATATCCCAAGCAAGACACAAATCTGAAGTTAGAAACACAGGCACACCGTATGTGGCGGCATCAACTGCGGCAGTTGAATTGTGTGTGACTACACAATGTATATTGTTTAATTCTTCTAAGAATGTCCATCTGTAACCTTCAAACATTCCGCCACCTCTTGTCATGTCGGCTATTTTGATTTGTGGATGTCGTTTGCGAATATCCTCTGCACACTTGTCAGCATGATTAGGATGTGGTCGCAACATTAATGGTCTGTCTGTGACTCCTTTGAGTTGTTCAACAACTTCATCAACCCATACATAAGGATCTTTTTGTGCCATGGACCAATTGTCTTTAGGTTGTGTACACAACAAAATATATTTGCCTTCTTTACGCCAAGGTCTTTCATCTATGTTAAAAGTTGATTTAATTTTTTGCCATCTATCACCTGGTGAATTTTTGTTAAGAAAATTGCCATTACGCATTGGTGACCACAATCCACACCTAAAATAATGCTGTTCAGGCACACTGGCACGATTACCAAACGATGTCCATAGGCCGCCATCAAACACAATAGGTACTCCACCATGCTGTTCCATGTGTTGTCTAATTTTGCGTCTGTTGCCTTTAAGGAAATCTCCTGCATTGTCTGGCCCATAACCAAAATGCACAGCAACTTTTTCTTTGGGTGGTCCCATCCATTTTTCTTTGTCTGGATTACCTTCAATCCAAATAGGCTCGTCTCCCACAGCGGCAATGCCCTCTCGCCATGCTTTCATCATTTCAAATGAAGCACCTTTGCCTCTGCGTTTTACAGTGTTTCGGAAAATTTCTACTTTCATATATGCGTATTTAAATACTCGTACATATGGCACGTTCAATCACGGTAATTACAACATTTTCTGACAACGGTTGGAAAGAGTACGGAAAACGATTTGTTGACACATTCGTACAGCATTGGCCTATTGATATTAAATTAAAAATTTATTGTGATTCATTACCACAAGAATACCCAAATTCTGTGAACATAGAATGGGTAATTTTGAACGAAGTTTGCCCAGATTTAGTTGCATTCAAACAACGTCACAAAGACAATCCACATGCACATGGTTTACGGCCAGATGGTAAAAAGAAATCATATTTGTGGGACGCGGTGAAGTTTGCTCATAAATCATATTGTGTATCACATGCGGCTCTCAATAGCACAACAGATTTAATTATCTGGTTGGATGCAGACGTTG
>Ga0209535_1003414_pt1 | contig 10096 bp, 4 predicted proteins | sample LinPmetageLP28_FD_184041 | JGI IMG/M metagenome (GOLD analysis project Ga0209535, IMG submission 184041) | Marine viral communities from the Pacific Ocean - LP-28 (SPAdes) (version 2) | ecosystem: Environmental > Aquatic > Marine > Oceanic | place: Pacific Ocean | collected 2009-08-22
AAAAGAACTCTACAAAAACTTTTTTGGGCTTGTGTCGTGGATTACATGAGTGGGTAGCTCTAAACGGCGAAAAGTTTTTAGGGGTTGGCACGGAACAGAAATATTACATCAAACAAGGGACCGATTATAAAGACATAACTCCTATAAGAGAGACTACCTCTGCAGGAGATATTACCTTTTCTGCAACGAATGGGTCTCCTGTAATTGCTGTTACGGATGTGAATCACGGTTGTGTTGTAAATGACTTTGTTACTTTTTCAGGAGCGGCGTCGCTAGGTGGCAGTATAACAGCGGCAATACTAAACCAAGAGTATCAGATTACAGAAATTGTAAATGGTAATTTATACAAAATATCTGCACGAACTGTAAGCACTATTGAAAGCATTACAATAACGGGCGGCTTAAACGCAACCGCGGTAAATGCAAATAGCAGTGATACGGGTAACGGTGGTAGTAGTGTGGTTGGTACATACCAAGTGGGAACCGGTCTCAACTCCTCGGTTGACGGAACTGGTTGGGGCGCAGGTTTATTTGCCGGTACAAACAATGGTGCATTACAAACGACTTTAAACGAAGGTGGCACTTTGACCGCGGGAGATACTACGATAACGCTTACTTCTGCTACAGGTATCGTGGCTTCAGACGTAGTGCTTATAGGTGGTACGGAACTTGTCCTAGTTGGCGGCATAAGTTCAAACAATCTTACAGGTTGTACAAGGGGACATCTGGGGACGACCGCCACTTCTCATGCAAACAGTTCTATAGTCAGGTTGGCGTCTGGTAACGCAGATGGTGCAAATGACTTCAATGGATGGGGTTTAGGCGTTGCAACCGGAACTCAGACTACTACCACAAACCTTCGTATATGGTCACATGATAATTTTGGCGAAGATTTAATCTTTAATGAACGTAATGGTCAGTTGTTCTATTGGGACAAGACCAACGGCGTGTCTACTCGTGGAATAGAACTTTCTACACTAACGGGCACTCCAACTTCAGTTCCTCAAAAAGCGGCACAGGTGTTGTTGTCTGATAGGGACAGGCATGTAATTGTTTTTGGAGCGGACGGTTTTGGCGCGACATCCTCTACGGCCAAGGGTGATGGGGTTCAAGATCCAATGTTGATTAGATTTTCTGACCAAGAAAACCCAATTGATTGGTTTCCGACAACTACAAATACAGCGGGTGATTTAAGAATTGATTCTGGTTCCAAAATTATGCAAGCCGTTGAAACGAGGCAACAAATACTTGTGTTTACGGACGTGGCTATCTACGCGATGCAGTTTATCGGACCTCCGTTTACGTTTGGTATTAATCTTATTTCTAGTAACATAAGCATTGCAAGCCCAAGAGCGGCGGTTGCTGTAGATGACGCTGTATACTGGATGGGCGCTGCGGAGTTTTATGGTTATTCAGGTGCCGTTCAACGCATACCTTGTACTGTGCGGGACCATGTTTTTAATGATTTTAACACAGCGCAATCCGACAAAGTTGTAGCGGGAGCAAACATTTCTTTTTCTGAAGTATGGTGGTTTTATCCGTCTCAAAGTTCGGATGAGAATGATCGGTATGTGGTTTTTAATTATCTTGAAAATATCTGGTTTGTGGGTACTTTGGACAGGACCGCATGGTTGGATCGAGGAATATCTGCACTACCTGTTGCTACAGGAACAGATAATTATTTGTTTAATCATGAAACCGGAGCAAAAGCAGATGGAGCAGCAATGACTTCGTTTATTGAGTCAGGGGATCTTGGCATTTCAGATGGAAATCAATTTACTTTTGTAAGTCGCGTTTTGCCCGACCTTAATTTCAGGGAAACAAACGTAAATAACACAACAGTAAATTTTATACTCAATGCAAAAAATGCCCCCGGTCAATCGGCTCAGACCACGGTTACGGACACTGTTACAAAATCTTCCAACGTTCCTGTAGATCAGTATACAAGCCAATATCAAACAAGGCTTCGTGGACGTAGTTTTACTTTTAAGGTTCAGTCCACGGATGCCGACGTGTTGTGGCGGTTGGGAATTCCTCGTGTAGATATACGTCCGGATGGGAGAAAATAATGTCAATTTCTCCAGTACCGTTTTTTCCAGTCCCACCAGAGCAATATACTCAACAGTACATGGCGGAGGTTGTTAGAGCTTTTTCTGTGTTTGCAACGCAAATAACTAATCCTGCAATTGCAAAACCTATTTTAATAGAAATACCAACATCTTCTCTGTCTGGAGACGAAGTAGGTACAGTTCACGAAACAAACACATTGTTAAGAATTAAATCGTCTACAGCCGCAAAGAACACGGTTGGGATTCCGTTGCCGACATTTACTGTCGCTTCGCTGCCTACGGTAGAGACAGGCACTTTAATATATGTTTCAAACGGCGCTGCAGGTAGTCCTGTGGTTGCATTTGGTGATGGTTCTAATTGGTTAAGGTGCGATACTCGTGCGGCAGTTTCAACGTAATAAGATTTCTAATAGAAACCTTGTGAAAGTTCTGTTACACTATAGATAACAAAGGGTCTAAATATGTCATATCAACAACAGTTTATGCAAAGGACACCGTCGCTTCCCCTTGGACAAGGTATGCAAGGCGGTATAGGTGGCTTGGGTGGAGGTATGAAAAACGGTGGTGAAGTAATGGAATCACCAATGTCCGCGGGCCTCGGTTCTTTTCTTGCGTCTAACATAGATGAGTTTGGACGCAACGGCGATACAGAGATGATCCACGCCACTCGCGAAGAGGTGGTTATGCCACGTGGCATGATGGAAGATCCTGAGATACGCGAGACTATAAGACAAGCTTTTGAACGAACAGGCCGAGACATGACAGAGTATACTGTCGGTAGCGGTGAGATGAATGTAAACCCGTTTACGGGGTACGAAGAAGCTTTTGACCTTATTAAAGGCATAAAGAATATATTTAAGAAAGCGGCTCCCGTACTGTTGCCCGCTGCGGTAAGTTTTTTATTTCCGGGTATGGCCCCAATTTTATCTGGCGCAATAGCGGGGGGCGTTGGTTCTCTGTTGCAGGGTGGAGATCTTAAAGATGCACTCAAAGGCGCGGCTATTGGTGGCGTTAGCTCATCTTTGATGAAAGGTATTACTAGCAAAGGCCAAGACTTTGGTTTTACAGGAGATCCTTCCATAGATACGGGTAGATTTGGACTTAGGAAGTTTGGTGACGGTTCTGGTGCAGACTTAGGCGGGAAGTTGTCAGGTGTTAAAGATTTCTTTGTCGAACCACAACAAACGGTAGACCAACTTGCTAAATCTGCAGGCATAGACCTGTCAACGGCTTCAGAGGGTGTCAAAAAGACTTTGACTGAACAAGCCTTGCAGTCCGGCGGTTTAAACCTCGGCAAAGCAATACCCGCAGGACTTGGCGTTATGGCATTAGCCGGTGGGTTTGACCCTATCGAAGAAGATCCGTTAGACGACCCCTACGATAATACGTCTAGAGAGTTAGTGGATATGTACCCAGAACGATATACTTCCGGTCGTATCGTAGCTCCGAAACGAAGAACACTTCAGGATATATTAAGAGAAAGTAACCCTGATTATCCACCAATAGAAATGTACGCCAAGGCCGGTGGTGAAGCATTCCCAAGACGAATGGGAGCAATCGCGGGTCCCGGCACAGGGACCTCGGACGACGTGCCTGCCATGTTATCAGATGGAGAGTTTGTAATGACGGCGCAAGCCGTTAGGGGTGCCGGAAACGGTAGCCGCAAAGAAGGTGTTAAAAACATGTATGATATGATGAGAGCATTCGAAGGAGGGGCGGTAGCGTAATGGTCACACAAACCGTAATAAACAAGCAAGACCCTGAAATAGAAGCCTATCGTCTCGGACTCTTAGGTGACACACAATCCCTTGTAAGAGATACAGTTTTTGGCGGTAACGTACAAAAATTAAGGGGTCAGGGCTTATCAGATCAAGAAATAGCGGACCAACTTGGAAGAGAAATCGGAGATGTAAGCGGAATAAGTCAAGATCAGATTTTTAGTCCTCCTGATTACGCTGTAGAAGGTATATCAGAAGGTGAACAAAAAGCTGTCGATTTGGCAATGGAGGGCATTGGTGGATATCAGCCTTTTCTAGACCAAGCCGAGACAACGTTAGGCGACGCTTCTGCGTTAATGACAGGAGCCGCTGATAGATTGGGAACTGCCGGAGACGCTGCTAGCGGTATTGCAACCGTCGGTCAAACCGGAATGACTGAAGCGGCAAAATACGGTATTTCTGGTGCAGAAGAGGCTGCAGCGGCAGCAAGAAAATCGACAGCGCTAGCACAGGATCAACTCTTAGGAGCAGGGGGTTTTGGTAGGCAGACGGCTGAGTCTGGTATCGGGCAACTGGCGGGCACAACGGGTGGTTTTGATCCTTCGGGTATTGGTGCATTTATGAATCAATATGAAGATGCTGCGGTGCAGCAAGCTTTGTCAGACATAGGTGAAGCCGGTGAAAGAAGACGTTCTCAGATCGGTGCAGACGCGGCAGCATCAGGAGCTTTTGGATCTAGGCGACAACTTAGAGAAGGTATGCTTGACGAAGAAATTTTGGATCAACAAACACGAGCCGCTACGACAATGCGTCAGGCCGGTTTTGAAAGTGCAGCGCAACGTGCACAGAAAGCTTATGAAGACCAGATGGGCAGAGGCCAATCTGCAGCAATTGGCACCGGACAACTCGGTCAAGCAGGGGCAGGCACTTCAATAGACGCTGCGGCAAGAGCCGGACAACTTGGTTTGAGCGCCGAAGGTTTGGCACAGACTGGTGCCTTACAGGGCGCAAACTTAGGCATGTCAGCCGCGGACCGCGGAGCAGGGCTTGGTTTAGATGCTGTCAAAACGGGCATGGCTGCAGACCAAGGCATAGGCGCTTTGGGTAGTCAACTTTCCAACGTTGGCATGAACTATGGTCAACTCGGCGGCTTAAACACACAATTAAGTGCAGCCGACATAGATAGGTTGATAACAACAGGCGGCTTAGACCGAGGTATAACTCAAGCCGGTTTAGACGCTACTCGATTAACTAATCTACAGAACTACTCACAGCCATTCCAACTTTATGGTTTCCAATCAGACATTTACAGCGGGGTGCCGACAGGTTCCTCTACAATGACAGTCGGTTCAATGCCCCAAACTAATCCGTTTCAAACAGCGGTTGGTCTGGGTATTGGGGCCTACGGCGCTGCGACAGGCGCACAACAAGCGGGGTTGTTTTAATGAACGAAGGTTTTAGAGCGCTGCCAGAAGAGGTGCAGAAAAAGATATTAGGTAAAGCGATGGGCGGCGTTATGCAGCGGCCTTTGTTCCGTCAAATGGGCGGTCCGGCAGAGCCTATGCCTCAAGATATGATGCAGGCACCACCAATGCCTCAAGGCATGATGCAGGCACCACCAAACCCGCAGGAAATGGTGCAAGAAGCTGAGATGGCGGGTGAGCGTGTTGGGGAACAGATTGCGGCAGCCACAATGACTAACATTGACTCAGCCACGGATGTTAAGGGTGCGATAGACGCGCTTCGCGGTAACGCTGCCCCACTTGAGGCCAGATACCAAGAGTTAGCCGGTCTTGTTGGGGAAAGAGATGCCTTACAAACTCCAGAGTCTGTTTTAGCGCTAACGCAACCTGCAATAATGATGACAGAGCAAGGTGCTATGGACAGCGGTATTGGTGAGTTAATGCAGACAGTTGCAGGGGACACTGAAATGTCTGGCGGTATGGATCAGGGCGTTGGCGCTCTCATGATGCAGGGGGCGGGCAACACTCCACCCGAAAATTTTAGACAGGGCGGACCTGTAGAGGTCCAGAGGTTTGCTAATGGCAATGAGGTTGTTAGTAGAGCCGGAGAATTGCAAAGTGACTTCTTACCGTTATTTGAACAAATTTACGGTACGGCAGAAGATCGTCAGGCAGAACTTGAGAAAGACCGTCAGTTGGCAAGGTCTCAAATGATGTTTGATATCGGTAAAGCCGGTTTAGCTTTTGCAGGTGAGACACAAGGCGGAAGCATAGCCGAACGTTTAGCTAATTCACTTAATAGGGCGGGCACGTTTGATTCTATTGGTCAACGGGCTGCAGGTTTACGAGCATTAGAAAAACAAGCGGACACCCAAGATCAAACGGCGCGGGCCTCGGCTCTTAAGACTGCAATAAGTCAAGCGCAAACGGAGGCCTCTAATCAAGCGGCTATTGACTTAGCAAATGCTAAGAAAACCACAGAAAAAGCAGATCTTCGCGTTGTAGAGTTGAGCGACGGAACAAGTCAGACCATTGATTTCAGTACCCCTGAAGGAAGAAAAGAATTTAAAGATATTCAATTAAAAGATCCAAACGCTCAATTTTTTAAATTGGCAACTCAAAAAATTTCCGATCCAAACTTGGTAACCTTTTACACTTTAAATGACGAGGGTAATGTTGAAATAGCCGGTTATGTTGATAAGACGGCCAATAACTACCTAGATATGGTAAAAGCTTTAGAGTCAAATACTCCCGGTGGTCTACTTGATGAAAAGTTAATTAAACCGTTTTTAGAGGCACAAGCTACTGAACTCAAAGACGAAGTTTCGGGCGTTCCTATGACGTTCTACACCGCTAGGGCACCGTTTACAATTGAAAGAAATGGTAAGAGCGAAACAATTGAAGCCGGACAACGAATTTATTTAACTCAAAGCGATGCTAACAAGCACTCAGGAAAATTATCTCCAACGTCGGATACTGTTCAGATTCAAACACTTTATTCCAAAGACGGAAAAGAAAGTTTAGACATAGTAATAGATTCGGCGGGTGTTGGAGCGGATCTTCTTCAAAGGAAAATTGGTTCTGGAGTTTGGGGTAAAGATTCTAAAAAGTATGATGCATTTGTGCAGCAAGATAAAGAGATGGCTGTATTAAAGAAAAAAATGGAACTTGAACGTGAAGAAGGTGGAAACCTTGAGATAAGGGAGAACGCCGATGGGCAATTAGTTGTTTATGATAAAAAAGAATTAGCGGCAGGTAATAACACTCCGATCGCTAAACTTGGAGATCCAGAGGTTCCTGATGCAGATTATCATCGTTTTAACTACTTTAATGATGAAGGACGCCTTACTTCAGTAGACGAAGACGTTAACTCTGAAAAAGGTCAAAAACTTTTAGAAAAAGTAAATAAGCAAGCGACTGAAGGAAAAAATTCATCTATGCAAAAAATTCCTACGGCGTCTGTTAGTGTACAAACCCTCTTACTTCCAAATGATAAAGGTTTGGTTACAAGCTTTGATGGTGGAGCAACTTACGTTGACGAAGACGGGGTGAAACAAACAACGCCCGGAAAGGCGCTTACAGTCGGTGACACTATAGCCGTAAACGTTCAAAAGAACGAGCGGTTGAGATTGGCTGCAAAAAAAGAACTTGCATCAATGGAGACCATCCTAGCCTCTGGGGCTGAAATGTTTGACGCAGACGGAAACAAAGTAGCGGCTTCACCTGCGGTACAGAAAGAAATTATAGACGCATATGCAGCGGCCAGATCTGGTACAGGCTTTTGGAGTAAAACAGGCGCTGTTATAAACGCAGTTCTTGGCGGAGTTTTAGGAATTGATAATAAAAAGTTAATTTCTAACGAGGATTCAAGACAATTTGTTCGAATGGTTCGAATACTTGGTAGATCTGCTTTAGCTTCTTCTCCAAGATATGCAGTGGCCGATTTGACGACTGTGCAACAACTATTTCCAACCGAAGAAGCCTTTTTTAGAAATCCAACAACAGAGGCAAGAAAATTACTTGAACTTAAAAGAGCTATCAATGAAGAAAAAGAGAGAATTCTTACAGAGATTGGGTCTGATGAAAAGGGACCGATTGATCCGAAAGTAATGAGTGTGATGCAACAAAAATTGTTTGAAATTGCCAAACTTAATTCAATGCTTGGACCTATTGAGGCCTCTTATACTACAGACATTAGTGGAGATGCCAAAAAACAAGCGAGTGACCTTATAAAAGATGCGATTCAAAAAGGTAAAATTAATTCTGGTGCTCCGGCGGTTGTTCCGCAACTTGTGAAACCAAATTAGAGGTAGATTATGGCTGAAGAAAACCCACAGGTACAATCGGATACTCCAAAACTTGTTTTTGACCAAGAAAGTTTAAACACCGTCTTTGATATTTACGGAGCTTCAAATCCTGAAATACCCGCTGAAGAGGTTGCGGGTAACGTTGCTCGTCAGTTTATTGATATGTTTAATCAAGAGTATGACACTCTTCTTACATATGACGAATTTCGTGAAAAAGGATTAACTAACACAGATATACTTGAATCGTTTTTAGAAGATCCAGAAGGAAAACCCATTGAAGTGGGAACTTTTTTTGAGGGCGCGAAACGTGAAGCTATTCCCGCCGCTGCTTCAGTGCCCGGTTTTATGGGGGGTTTTTCCCTTGGGCAAAGCTTGGTGTCTGCGGTTCCACCTGTAAGTCCTCCAACAGCCTTAATTAAACTTGGCGTTCCTCTTGTAACAGGTACTTTGGGGGCCGTTGGGACTTATATAATTGGGGATGAGGTTTCCAAAGAAGTTCTAGGAGATCCAAAAGTTATACTTCCTATTCATAAAGAACTGTATGAAGCGGGCCGAACGGCTACGGGTGTCGCAACTTTTTTAACAATGCCTTTTATGGTCAAACCTCAATTAAATTTTGGGGTTGAGTTGGCAAAAAAGAAACTTGGCGATAAATCGACAAAATCTGCAAAAGTTGCTGAATTTATGGAAAGCTCTGTTGGACAAATGGGGGCAAGAGCTAGGGCTAATCCCATTGGCTTTGGAGCCTTAGAACTAGCTTCCGGTGTAGGTCAAACTGGCGGTGCATATTTAGCTGAATCGGGCAGCCCCGGTCAAACCGTGCCGAGGTTGTTATATGAAGCGGGAGGGGGAATAAGCACTTCTGTACTAGCTGATCTTTTTGGAACAAGGTTTCTAAATTTAGTTAAGCGTGGGCGGGAAGGAGTAAAAGCAGTAAAAGAAGGTAAGGTTGGTGAAATTGCAGGCCAATTTCAAGAAAATAGGAAAGCGTCAGCAATAAACACTATCATAGATTTGCTTGAGGCTAACAAAGAAGACCCGGAAGCGGTTATTAAAGCTTTAGCAAGCGATGAACTTGCTGAGGTCTTAATTACCCCAGATGGTAAACCGATACAACAAACTGCAGGTTTAAAATCGGGATCTCCAACCTTATTGGCTCTTGAAGCGTCTTTAGGAAGACAATCTGGGGGGTTGGGTACGCAAAGAAAATCTGCAAACGTTTTGGCTACAAGAGCTTTAAGAACTGGAATTTTGGCGGCGTTTGCAAGCGGTGAACCTGAAGATATTCAAGCTGCCTCCGTTTTAATGCAAGCTCTTTTTGAGGGCGATTTAACAAAACAATTAGATGATGCTAATAGAAAACTTTTAAAAGCCTTTGAAGACTTGGGATCGCCGGACAGCCGACAAGCTCAACTTGGAGAAAATCTTTTAAAGATTAATCAACAAAGGTATGATGCAGGTAGGGGCACCGAAAAACGGTTGTGGAGGAGTATCGATGGCTCCATCACAATAAATGAATTTTTTGATAAAGATGGGCTTCCTTCAGACACACCAAGATTTGTAGAATTTTTTAATGAAGAACTGCCGTCCGTAAAAGAAGCGAAAGATGCCTTACCTAATGAATTAAATCCTCTTATAAAATTTTACAAAAGAAAAAAGCAAGAATTGGGTTTAATGGGCGAAGAAGAAATAGGTGCTATAAATACTGAATTAGAAAAGGCGACAAATCTTCTTAATAAAAAAGTATTAACTTTGGACTCCGAAAATAGAGACCTTTTAAATCAATTTATGGACACAGCCTCTGAAATGGACGCTGAACGCGCTTTATCGTTTTTAAGAAATAGGGCAGATACTTTTACTAATAATTCAAGAGATTACGATAATCCAAGAATGACGAGAAGATTAGGAGACGTTTTAGATTTAGCCGCAAATGCAGAAGCTATCAGAAGACAAGATCTCCCTGCAGAAGATGCAGATGGAAATTTAGGGGCAAACGAAGTGTATGAAATGTATTCAACAGCTTTGAACGCAGCTAGAAT
>Ga0209535_1003415_pt1 | contig 10095 bp, 6 predicted proteins | sample LinPmetageLP28_FD_184041 | JGI IMG/M metagenome (GOLD analysis project Ga0209535, IMG submission 184041) | Marine viral communities from the Pacific Ocean - LP-28 (SPAdes) (version 2) | ecosystem: Environmental > Aquatic > Marine > Oceanic | place: Pacific Ocean | collected 2009-08-22
AGAAGAAGATGAAAAAAACGATCCAACTAACGAGTACAGAAGAGATATAGAATCAAGATGTCCGGAAGGTTATATTACTATTTGGAATACATATAATTATGAATATAAAAAACAAAATAAAATTGAAGTTTAAAAATAAATCTTATATAAGAAAATGTTTCACATCATAATTCGTAATCCGTTGGACTACACACTCACATATGAGGGGGAATCAAAGACACTGAAAGGTTTGGCGGAAACTATAAAAAAAGAATATCCACATAACACATTTTTCACGTTCCAAAAATTAAAGTATATACATTATAACAAAAGTAAAGTCGATTTTGTAGAAATAAATAATTTAAAGCCACACAAGAAGAAAACTATATTTTAAAATCATATAAAAGATTTTAAAATTGATTTAAATAAATAATATGTTCTTAAAAAAGAATATGAAACGTAAAAATAAAAAAAATAAAATTTTTCCTTCCATATATGAAATGGAACGAAGAAAGCCGATAAATATACTTTTTAGAACAGAAGACGTAGGTGAGGTAATTACAAGGGAATTCACTTCTTCTGTTTCATTTGAAGACGTATACAATCAAACACAAATGAGAATACGACGTTCAAATCTTTTCTCTCAAATATTAGGTGAGGTGAGACAACAACCTTCGTATAATACAATACCAAACAACATTACAAACGATTTAATTGGACTTGGTGATTTCTTACAATCGATAGGTGGTCGTAGAAGACAACTACAAATATATGACGAGAACGGACGACCAGTTCTTTTCTTAACTGCCTTTACTGATTACTCACAACTATACGCACCTAACGATAGCACCAAAACTATGTTAAAATACTTTTCTCAAAAGAATAATTATACTGGTGCATTCTACTATTCCATATCTAATAGAGTTTCTTTACTTGCAAATTCAACCGAACAAACTTATCAACATTCAAACGAAATATATGATTGTGTATTAGAGGCAATACGTTCGAGAGAATTGAATAAACCATGGGGTAAAGAAGGTCATACTATATTAGATCTAAAAACTACTTTACACCCTAACTTGAAGAAGGTTAAGAAGAAAGAGAGAACAGAAGAACAACAAAAGATTTTCAAGAGTATGACTTTAAGATTATCTAAACTAAAAACATTCGAGAAACATGTAGACGAGTATAATAGAAAATCAAAAGAAAATAATGGATTGACTAAAAGAGAGATTGAAGAACTTGCTACTAAAATATCATATACTATTCGTTTCAAATCTATACTCTACAATAGTGATGATATATTCGTGGCTAATGGTTCTTCTTCAACTAATCTTGTTTTAGTTAATACTGAACTTAACCACCTCGAAAAACCTACTAATAGAATGTGTAGAGTACGAGATATAGAAAATCGTAGAAGCCAACTCACTACAATCAATATTGATACTTATGAGGAAATGGATACTATTATACGAACAAAGAAAATAGACTTATACTGGAAAGATACATGGGGTATATCTACTATATATGATATGGATAATATTAGATATGTAGTTCAACAACGTGCAAGAGAGATTGAGAAAGAGTTTAAAAAAAGAAATGGTATAGACGAACTTGTATGGGAGTTCGAACCTAATACACCTATTCATAATTTTGCTGATAATATGAATGGTGTTGCTGGGTGTGTAGATTTCAAAAATATTGATTACTATACTCAACTCGAAACTAAATCTACTGAACTATGTTATGTTGATAGGACTAAATCATATTATAATTATGATAAACTACCTAATTACAGAGGTGGTGTTGCTGGTAAGTTTTTACATATAGCTCGTATGCCCCCTCCTATGTCTAAAACATATAAGACTCAAAAACAAGATTTACTAACAAAGTGTCTTAATAACTATGTTGGATTTTTCTGTATTAATAATATAACGTTCAATCATAAGAAATCAAAACAGATTAATGATAAACTTAAATATATTAGGAATGGTTGTATATATCTTGGAGAAACATTACAACTTCTTGATGAACTTAACATTACATATACTATAACTCACTATTCTCTATTTACACGAGTAAGTTTTACTTTCACAGAAGATACTAAAACTCGATACTCTAATGACCCTAATGATAAAACACAACCACCTATATATTCTAAAACTATTGGTAAGATGATGATTGTTAGTGGGGAAAGTTCTTACTATATTAGAGGTGATAGAAAGTGGGGAGAAGAACTTAAACACCAATTCGAAACTCTTAACAATGGAACACAAGTTTATATCAATCCTAACAATGTAGGTGAACTACAATTAGTTAGTAAAAATAAACGAATGAAAACTAACGTTCACCAAAGTGCTACAATCACTCACTTACAACATATATGTGTGTTTAAACAATTACTTGAACTTGACCCTACTAAAATAGTAAGAGTTGTAGGTGATGGTATTTATTTCGAAAAACATCCATATAAATTACTTGAAACATATGGATTTAGAGAAGAGGTAGAAGAGAGTAAATTTAAACTATCTAATTCTTGTGGAAGCGTATTTACTTCTCAAATGCCAGTTAGTTGGACTGACTTTGTTAATTTTAATGTAGACGATATTACATATGATTACAATGATAGTTATATAGTTAAGAATAGAATGAGTGAGTGTGATTTAAATATTGATTATAGACCACAAGAATACACGACTGAAATTCCTACACCTTATAAAGACGTTGAACTATGGTTAGGTAGTGGAGGGTCTGGTAAGTCTTATAATTTCTTCAAAAAATTTCTAAAAGAGAATAACATAGGACTTCATGAGTATTGTTTTCTATGTCCTACTCATTCACTCAAAGAAGATATACAACACAATTATTCTAATTACATTCCTTCATTCTCACAAGTAAATACGAGACATAAATTAACTGCTGAGACATGTGAGAAAGATAGTGATATACTTTCATACCTCGAAAAGTATTCTCACATTACTAATAAGAAAAGAGTTCTTGTATTAGACGAGTTTACTATGTGTGATAGTGAAATACTTTATGAGTTCATAGAGAGATATAGATATGATTATAGAATTATTATTATAGGAGATGCTGACTTTTTCAAATCAAAAGATAAGTATAAGGTTTTCTCATATCAATTATCTAACGGAAACTATGACGAGTTATTAGATCACATACCAACTTCTAATATTACTTTCTTCAAAGACGACCACCGAGCAAGAGACGAAGAATTAAAAGAACTAAAACAAGAGATTAGAGAAAATATAAAAAATTATGAGATTAGTAGACATGATTTAAATATGTTCGAAAGAAGGCATTTTCATATGAAACCAGTTAGAGATATACTTGAAAGTAGTAAGATAAAGAGAATACAATACTACGATATAAATAACTATATTAACGTTGAAAGAGGAGATGTTATTGTATCTTCATACAATTATCTTGAACCTTGTAAATTTCAAGACCCTAATACGAAAGAATGGGTTTCACCGAAAGAAGATAGGAAAAACTTTTACCAAAAAAGAATAGATCAAGAATATAAGAGATGGTTGGTTCAAACAAAGACTACTAAAACTTACGTCGTATCTAAAACAAAACCAGCTAATTCAAGAGAGTGTTATTCTACGTCTGTAAATCAAATACAAGGACATACGATAGAAGGAGCAAGTCTATTTATAGATTATCGTAATGAGTTCTGTATGTTTTCACTTCAACACTTATACGTAGCAATTTCACGAGTTCGAAACTTTAATCAATTATACATTATTATTTAAAAAAAATTTATATTACTATAATAAATGAGTTATAGTAATACACAAACTACTACACAAACGCCAATGACTACAAACACAAATAGTCAATCTATACAACAACAGACTAACATGGCGGAGGCACAATATATTCAACAAAATAAATTACCAGCTAATCCGGATATAAAAATAGTCGAATGTCCCTTATCACAAGCTTCTTCTTTCTCTGCCGATAATGGGAACTGGATAAATGAGTTCGTTGAACCTATATTTATTCCAAAGGGTAGTGAGATAAAGGTGCAGTCTGTATTCGTAGAATCAAGGGGTATTTCCGGTGAGATATTAGTATTCGATAGTGGTAATGATCTTACTTCAAGAAACGATAATATAACTCACTTATATGGTTTCTATGTAAACAATACTGGATATAATGATATGGTATTAGAGTACGATATTAAGGCACGAGGGATTACCCCAACAGCATTGAAAGATAGCGGACATAACTATAAGAAATATCAATTACAACAATATAAGAATATATTAGAGAGAGCACCTTACTTCTGTGGTGGTAATAATTTAATCAATAGAATAATTAGAACTGATGTAGATAGTTATTATGAATTATCTACTACAATCCCTACACATTCCTTTGTTGAAACATTATATTTTCTATCTCCTCGTGAAGACCCTTTTGTATCTGGAAGGTTTTTAAGTCCAATATCTACCTCCCCGGAAGCAACAACTAATAATTTACTTAAATTACAACTAAATACTACCAGTTGTTTTAACTATGGTAAATATTTTTCTGCTGAAACAGCCGACATGTCTTTTTATAAGACTAATACAGACGACGGATATATTGTACTTGATTTTGGTTATTATAATACTGATTTCAATTATCAAAGATATGTTGCACCACAACAAAAAGATAGTAAAGAACAATATGTAACTGATACTGAAACTATATATGCATTAAATCACTTTCAACGAGGAGACGTAATAAAAATAACTTATAATGGAACATTCACCAATACTTCCGTTGTTGAAGAAGATTGCACTTTTGGTATTAGAGAAATTAATAGTAAATTTGGAGGATTTCTTATTGTGAAAGATAGAGTAGACTTACAATCATTTAACTTTCCCTACTATGCTGGTGTGCTTACACAACTCCAAAATCAAGCTGCCTCAAATACAGACGCAGCCAAACGACTTGATCTATTCCTACAAGGTAAGTTCATTGCTATGACTACTTTTGCTGATAAAACTAATTTTAATACAACTAATAAATTATTTGCAAGAAACTTTCAAGTGAGTGATTCTATTTCTCTATTTTCTATACAAGATATTCTATCACATACTACACCTCCTACTGGTATAACTAATATGTATGCTGAAATTGCATTAACACCATTCTACCAGACTGATGAAGACGGACATGGTTTCGGTTTCTCTTCCACTCAATTTGGATTTAATAATGCAATCACTCAATCGAGCACTTATCCATATACAAGAGATTTTGTTTACAATACTCCGGTAGATACTGAATTTACATACGCTCAATATCGACCACAAGACATAAATGATGTTACCAACAAAGTTGTTTCTATGACTTCTACTACTTTAAAATATAAAAGTGGTGGTGAAAAATCATTACTTACATTACCCATAGTATCAATTACCGCTGATGCTACAACACTCCCAGTATCATCAATAATTACAATAAATACTAATGAGACGAAAAATATTGCGTCTATCATAAATGCGAATGATATAGCAATAATAAATATCGACGCCGGCGTTAACGGAAAACAAGAACAAGTTGCTCTCATTGGTGGTGATTGGACGTTCACTGCTGGAAGTCCTAACGTATATACATTTAGAGTATTTAGAGCAATAAATAGTAAATTTGTCGATAATGCAACTAAAATCTCATTCTTCATTAATAAAGATATTCTAACTAATTTTAATGCTAATGTAATAGCGTTAAAAGGAATACAACTAACAGAACAACAAAAACACTACGCATATACTACATCGTCTCCGTTCTATCAAGCTACAACTGATTTCCAAACATTCGAAATTTCTTATACTGGTGAAACAGACTTCGTGGTTGGTATGAATAGTCCGTCTGGATTTTGGGGTAGACTTGATACTTCTAATTTTTATGATACTAATATGCCTAAACTATTACCTAATTTAACTTCAAGTCAATATGATACATACCAACAAGGTATATCTAATTGTTTAGTTGATAGTGACGCAGATTTAGGTAGTATTGTAATACTCCGGTCTGGATTTAAAACCTTTTACTTGAATGCTTTAAATCTTCAACCTATACAAGTGCAGTATGAACCTACTACAATACAACCGGATAATAACTTCAAACAAACTACTTTTAGTGATACGAGTGATGATCTATATGAATGGATTGACTATTTTTCTACATTCTCTTATAAAGTACCTAAAAGTTATATGTCTCCAAGCGACCTTTCAAGTGATTATACTGATAAGACACATGCTTCAACTGGTATAATAGATTATGATAATGCAAAAGAATATACTGATACTAAAAAATCTGGTGTATTCCAAAATAGGTGGCTAATACCAATTTTCTCTTCTAATTTAACTGATAATACGTATAATACCACTACTGGACTTATGAATGCGTCGACCACTAACGCCACAAGATTTCAACCTAATAGTTTCAAGGCAATAGGGACTATGGATGCAAGTTTACTCGTTTCCTCCTCACTTAAAACAAGTGATAATCAATATGAAATGTATTTTAGAAATCAACACTCTTTTATTAGAAACTATGATCCATTAGATCCTACAAGAGCAAAACTACCAGTCGTAGAAAACGCAAATATCAATAATACAGACGGAAATAGTAAAACCATAGCAGTAATGTGGGACGGACGAAAAATAAATCAAACTAATTCAACTTTCCCAGAAGCAGCATTCCAAGATACAACTACAAATTATCCAATTAGATATTGCACTACAACAACAGATACAAAAGGTAATACATTAACACAAAATCATGTAGTATCTCAATTCGCTGGTACTCTAAATCCTACATTACAATTTAATAATTCACTATCACTTTTCGAGTTCTCATTCTTTCATACACCATATTCAACCAGTTTCGATGCAGATACTAACCAAGGTGGAACTACTGCGATAGTAGTAAATTATCCTACTCAACAATTCGTTGATAATATAGAACAAATATCCGGTGTTAAAATGGGGAATTGGGCGAAACCTAATTATGTTGTAGGTATGTTTAGACCAAGTGAAATCAATACACTTACACCAGCACCATATCCAAATGGTTTAAATCCTTTTACTTCAAAAGACCCTATTGGTAATAGATTTATGAATAAGTTAGGATATAGTGATACGACTATATCTTCATTCGAAAGTATAGATATAACAACTGACGGCGGAACTACTGGTAGTGATGTAGATACTGCTTCTGCAATTATCAATACGAAACAAGCAGTAGAAGACCAACCAAATTATCAAACTAATTTACTTGCGTCCTCTTCTACTAAACCAGCATACGATAATCAATTTCTTGGTGATATAATATTTTATCCCTACGGAATAGATAGTGATACTGGGAACATGAAAGATAATAATGATATTAGATATGATTTTGCTTTACCACGATTTAGTAGTATAGGAGGATTGAGAATTACCAATCATAATACTGGTATGGGTTTACCTTCAACTATAAATTCATTTATCTATACTGACCCTTCAACTATACCAAGAACTTTTAATCCAGATTATCAAAAGTATTCTTCATATATTATACAAAGTGATAGTTCTGCTCTACGTGCTGATAATCTACCTATCAAATTCGAGAATGGTTATTTCTTATTACAATCTTCATTAGCAGACAATAATAGTAATTTCTATATAGGTAAAGACGGACAACGAAATCCTATTATATCTACTATTCTAAAAACTTATATATCCGGTGATTTTATAATTTCGTTCAATAGTCCCTACTCGATTTATACAAAAGAGGATAGATACGTTGGTAAGATTGAAAATAAAATCATAAATAGTAATGGAGACGTTCCCTCTAACTTGGGACGTAATAGTGCGGTAATTTATCAAATAACTAATTACAACGTTAAAGACGAGAAAGAACAACCGACTATATTAGATAAACAACAACAAGAATATGAAATATTAGACATGATAGAAAAATTCAAAGGAGGAGCTAAAACAAATCCATTACAACAAGCAGTAGCAGATGTAGGTGAATTAGCAGACGTGGCTATACATCCATTAGACTATGCAACTACTAATGATAGTCCAGCAGATATGATGGGACAATTGAAACAAAAATTAATGGATTATGATGTTCCTAATATGACGAGAGAACAAAGGGAATTCTTCTTTACTAATCATCCAGTAGGTCAACAATTATATGCTGATATTCAAACTGGTATACATATACAAGATTACGTCCAAACCCTTGAAGAATATGAAAGTCAACAGAGAGCACCACAGATAAGTGCACGTGTAAATACTCGTCTTCTTGAATTGGTTGATATGGCGAGAGAAAGAATAAGAGATAGAAGATATAGAACATATGAACCTACAATACAAAAACCAGAACCAGAACAAACTGATATAGGAGAAGAAGTAGGAGGAATATTTAGACCACGAACACGAGAACAAAGAGATAATTTAGAAAGACAAGTAGGAATAGGAGAAAGTCGATTTACTAAACCAATTGGAGGAACACCTATGAAAATTACAACAGAACAGAAAAAAGTTAGATTTAAAAAAGGAATAAAAGAGGGAGAAATCAAAACGAGATTAGTAGGAAAGAGACAAGATGTAACCCAACAACTTACATATACTAATCCAGCATTAGATCGAATTGATAAAAGGGCAAAGGCAACACGTAGAAGACAACAACAAGTTGGATTTCAAACATTAGGACAAGCAAGTAGAATAGGAGAAACACCTTCACAATTAGAGAATAAACCACTAATAGCTTCTAAAAGTCCCAGTGAAACTGCAAGTGAAAGTGGATATGGAACATATCTACCGAGTGAGAGTTCATACTCCGTTGCAACAGAACCAGTTGCTTCTTCACAACCACGAACACCACCTCAACAAAAACCCCAAGAAGAATAATTTTTTAAATTTTTAATTATCAAATTTATTATAAATTATAATAAATGGAAGATTACTTTTTATCTAATAAGAATAGAACACACCCATTACAAGAAAACGAGTTTGTGGGTAATCTAAAAGCAGTACAGAAAGCTCGTAAGAAAGAAAAACTTAAAGTGCCTAAACCAGAGGAAATATTCGACATGTCCTTTAAAGAAGGGAAAAAAGTGAAATTTAGTAAGAAAAAGAAGGAAGAAATAGTAATGCCCTATCAACAAAGAAACTTCAAAACTGGGAAGATGGAAAAACCTAAAAATTCTGCTACATATTATAAACGTAAAAAGAAATGAGTAAGCCTTTACCTCGCTTACCCTACGAGATTATATGTAAGATATTGTACGAACATAAAGGTTTACAAACTCCCACTTCAAGGATTATTAGAGAGAGATTGGAGGAATGGAAAGAACACATCTTAGATATGGAAGATCTATTAGAACAAGCACATATACATGCAGACGAAGTATATATTATGAGTTGGTCTTACTTTGCTATGAACTATTCTAAAAGTATTTATAGAGTATTATTTATTTAAACTTTATCATACTTAATATAAATGATATATCCAATTATTTTAGTTTGTGTGTATATATTTTCAACATTTTTTTTAAATTTTCGTATATAATAAATGGAAGCCCAAGCAGTTGCATTAATTATAGGTAGTATAGGAGGGTGTATTGCAAGTATAATATACTCATTCAAACATATCCGGGAAAGTTCGTGTTGTGGTAGTAAATGTATTCAAGACACCGATACTATAATTATAAATGAATGTCCTACACAAAATTCTATACGAACAACAGAAATCTAAATTTTATAAAAAAAAAAAATTTATAAAATTATCTTTTGTGTAATAAATGGACGGCTTGAAAAACAAACTACCCAAACTTGATCCGGAACCCATAGAGGTTGTGGAAGAACCTAAACCCTTTCCCAAAACAGAGGAAGTATTCGATACAAAAACACAATCAACGGATATACAAAAAGTAGAAGAAGAATCTACACCTATCCCCATCCCAGAACCAGAACCAGAACAAGAACCAAAGGCTCCGCCAAAACAGAAAAAGAAACGTGAATGTAGTGATAAATTAAGAGCTCACCTTGCCGCTGCGAGGGCTAAATCATTAGCAACGAGGAAAAAGAATGCTGAATTGAAAAAACA
>Ga0209535_1003416_pt1 | contig 10095 bp, 14 predicted proteins | sample LinPmetageLP28_FD_184041 | JGI IMG/M metagenome (GOLD analysis project Ga0209535, IMG submission 184041) | Marine viral communities from the Pacific Ocean - LP-28 (SPAdes) (version 2) | ecosystem: Environmental > Aquatic > Marine > Oceanic | place: Pacific Ocean | collected 2009-08-22
TAGCAACAGACGCAGATGGCAAGGTAGTATCTTGGGATGCTTCTGCCGTAGCTACAAAAGAGGCTGAACTTAATACTGCATCTAAACTTAGTGAACTACGTACAGAACGTAATCGTTTAATTGCTGAAACAGACCATTGGATTTTTTCAGATACACCAGACATAACATCTGAACAGACAACATATCGCCAAGCCCTACGAGACATAACGAAAACTGCTACATCTTTAGATGATGTAAACTGGCCGGAGAAACCATAATGGCACTAGGAAAAATCAAAGCAGATACCCTAGAACACAGCACCGCTGGGTCACTTGATACAAAGTTTGTGGTGAAGGGAAGTGCTAAACATTGGTCACACACTAACTCCGCTGGCACAAGTGTAGAAGACAGTTTTAACAATGCCTCTTTGACAGATACAGGAACAGGCCAACAAACGCATAATCTGACCTCTTCTATGTCTAATGCTGTACATTCACCACAATGTTCAGTAGGTCAAAATTATAATCAACAGTGGATTTCTAATATAGCAACAGGTTCTTATAGAACTAATAACCATGATGGCTCAAACTATCAAGATTCGGAGCAGCATCCAGTTACACACGGAGACCTAGCGTAATGCAGACACCACAGTTTCAAGGCATACATTTATTCGACAGACTATGTTGGGCTAAAGAAAACCTAGACGGTGTGCAGTCAGACTATCGTGTAGTGTATGAGGACAGTGTAGACGAATGCGCTAAGATACTCGTCCCTGACCCGAATTGGATGGCAACAGCCCTACAGGGAGGTATCCTACCACCAGTATGGGTGTATCACGAACTAGCTAAAGATGAAGCTAGGTCAGACTTTAAGAAACATACTCGTGGGTACTTATTACATGAGACAGAGCCTATGCCAGCAATGACTGAAGAAGAGGCCATAGAATACTTAATTATGAAAGATTGCCCACAATCTGTGTGGCGCAATTGGAATGAAGGCAATAAACCTAAGATGGTTATCTGCCGCAAAGAACAGTTACCAAGCACACGTGAGTGGCGCAACGCTTGGAAGATAACTGAAGAACTAACAGTCACTGATTTAGCAGCCTAAGAGGAGAAACCTAATGGCACAAACATACATCGTAGACAAGGACGGGAATCAGATTGATGCCTCAACAGCAACCGTACCTTCTGACCGTCACTTCCGTGGTGCATGGTCATTGGATGGCACAGTTATATCAGAAGATGTAACTGCAGCCAAAGTAATCTTCAAGGACAAAATCCGTGAAGTACGTAAGCCACTGCTTGATGCAGAAGATGTCGTATACATGAAAGCACTAGAGGCTGACGATGCATCTGCAAAGACTGCTTCTGTAGCTAAAAAGAAAGCACTGCGTGATGCGCCAGCCGCTTCTGCAATTGGTAGCGCAGACACAATTGCTAAACTCAAGGCAGCTTGGGACACATCTGTGCTGGGCGATAGCCCTTACGCATAAGGATAAGTAGATGGCACTAACTACAATTAGAAAGTCGGGTCTAGCTACTGGTGTAGGCGGTAAGGTGTTGCAAGTTAAATACACGCAATTCACTGGCACAAGTGTAGTATCGTTACAAGCAAACACGGATACTGTCCTCACCGATTTAACAGTTAATATTACACCTACTGCAACTAATAGTATAATATTACTGCAAGCACATGTGTTTGGTGAACATAGCGTAGCCAATCAAAATCAGTGGTCTCACATGTTTTTCTTTTATAGAAACACTACAAAACTAGCTCATTCAACATCGGGTAGTAGAATAGTTGGTATAAGTATGGCTATGTCTACTTATACGTCTGATAACGATAGCACTCCAGAGGTTGCTAGGTATGATTATTTTGATTCAAGTCATGGCACTACTTCACAGATTACTTATAAAGTTGGGCTAAATTCCCATTCCGCACAAAACTGGAATTTAAACAGAACTAACGGTGACACTGATAATAATCAATATGAACGTGGTATTTCATTCATTAGCGCAACAGAGATTAGCGCATGAATAGGAGCTTAACCAATGCAACATGAGGCAAAACGATGCCATACATAGGTAAATCCCCAGCAGTAGGCTTCCGCAATCGCTTTGTATATCAGGCGACAGCAGGGCAGACTAGCTTTAGTGGCAGTGACGTAGACAGTAAGGTGCTAACCTATCAGGATAGCCTGTACATGGACGTGTATCAGAATGGTGTCCTACTCAAACCCGGTACAGACTATACAGCCACAACAGGTACAACAATGGTACTGGTCACAGGGGCATCCCTCAATGACGTAGTTGAGATGGTTATCTATGACACATTCTCTGTAGCCAACAGCTACACTAAGGCAGAGGCTGACACACGCTACCCATTCTTAGGCAATGACAGCATCATCCGTACCAATGGGCAGACCATTACTGCTGACATTACAATCAGTGCTACAACTAACGGTGTATCGGCTGGGCCTATTACACAGAGCAATGCCACTGTTACTGTTAATGGATATTGGAGTATCGTATGACCAGTCAGTTAAATGTAGACACCATTGTAGATAAGGCTGGCTCTGGCGGTTCTAATGTCAAGATGGCTAATACATCTACCTATGTATCAGATGGTGGCAATGTTGCGCAGAATACTGTGCAGGGTCTGGCGAAGGTTTGGGCTGATGTATCAGGAAGCGGGACTCCTGCGGTTGATGACAGCTTAAATATTGCATCAGTAATAGATGTTGGGACAGGAAATCGGAAGTACACCGTATCTAACGCACTATCAAACACAAACTATGTAGTTCTTAGCGGTATGGTTTCAGATGGAAACACTAACGGAAACCGTGGCGCAAGTGGACAGCATATTTATTCAAAAGCAACGGCAAATTTTGCATACTATTGTTACTATGGTTCAACTGCTGGCAGTGATGGTAGCACGTCTGACTCTTTTACGATTGATGGGTTTGCACTTAACGGAGACCTCGCGTAATGGCTAGTATTTTAAAAGTAGATACAATTACAGGTGTAACCACCGCTGGCTCTATTAGCGTTACTGGCGAGGGCAACTCAACCACGACTAATCTTCAGCAGGGTTTGGCTAAGGCTTGGTGGTCATTAAATGGAACAGGCACCATTGCTGGCAGAGATTCATTTAATGTAAGTTCTTTTGATGACGTATCAACAGGACTATATGACGCTAATTATACAAATGCTATGGCAAATGGTAATTATGCGTTTCAAGGAACTACTGGTATAGCATCTAATACTGCTTATGTTTTTGCATATAATTCTTCCGCCGCACCATCCACAGCAGATGTTAGATTTGGTTGTGAAACAAGCAACAACGCAACACTTCAAGACCAAAGTTATGTGTTTGGCACGATTAGTGGAGACCTAGCATAATGGCAAGCGAACTGAGAGTAAACACCCTAAAGGATGCCGCTGGGAACAACAGCATTGCTACTAGCTTTGTTGCGAATGGTAGTGCGAAGGCTTGGTGTAAATTTGGTCCTGATGCACAGCCTGACGACAGTTTCAACATTGCCTCTGGAACAGATGTAGCGGTGGGGCAATACAGATTTGCAAAAACAAACGCAATGTCTACAACTAATTATGCTATAACCGCATCTTCTGGCAAAGCTATTAACGCCTTTACCACAGGTGACAATAGCAACGCTATAGAAAGTACAGCAAATCATACACAATCAAAATATGACGCTGCGGCCGCATCACCTGGTTTTGTAGATTATAACGCAGATGGCTATGGTATGCACACAATTCACGGAGACCTAGCATGAGTAAAGCAGCACAACTAGCCGCGCTGATTGGTTCGCAGACAGCGCAAACAAGCAGAAATATGGCTTATAATGGGGCGATGAACATATCGCAGCGCAGCACCTCAGTAACGGGCATAGGTGCAAGTTCTGGATATTTTACTGTTGATAGGTTTAAATTAGCCCCAAACGGTACAGCGGGTCGTTTAACAATGACGCAAACAGCAGATGGTCCTAGTGGCTTTGCTAATTGTTTAAAACTTGATTGCACAACAGCCGACACATCTGTAGCTGCTGCCGAATTTCTTATACTGTCTCAGTTTTTTGAAGGACAAGATTTACAAAGATTAAAAAAGGGAACATCAGAGGCTGAGTCAGTAACTTTATCTTTTTATGTAAAAGGTAATGCAGCGGCAACATACACAGTCGAACTATATGATGCAGATAATAATAGAAGTATTAGCCAAAGATTTTCTGTCACAACTTCTTGGAGTCGTGTGTCCTTAACCTATGTGGGAGATACTACTGGAGCGTTAGATGATGACAATGCTAATAGTTTTATTGTTAATATATGGTTACATGCTGGGTCAGATTATACTAGCGGAACACAGAACACTGTTTGGCAAACTTTAGCAGGGACTGAACGTGCAAATTCTAGCGATACCTCTTTCTTTGACAGCACAAACCGCACATTTTTTATGACAGGCGTACAGCTTGAAATTGGAGATGTAGCCACACCATTTGAGCATGAGGATATAGGAACTACGTTACGCAAGTGTCAGCGATACTACACACGCTGGCAATCAACCGGCGCAAATAACTGGCCTAGATTTTTCCAGCCATCGTACGTTGATAATGGATATGTTAGTGGTACTTTTTCTTTTCCAGTACAGATGAGAACCCACCCAAGTGTTGCTGTTACAGGAACTTGGCAAGGGCAGGGTGCGGATGGCATCGGCACAGGTTCAGTCAGTCAAGATGGTGTTACCCTATTTTGTCAGTCGGTTGGTGCTGCCAGTATTGCTGGATATTATGCGGATGGCGGCTCATTAGACATGGCATCGGAGTTATAAAAAATGAATATTACTAATGTACAGTATGTCAATGACCCCCTTTCTGGATTTAGTAACGCCATGATTAAAGCGACTATTGATGAGGTAGAATGGTGGGTTCCCAATAATACACCCAGCAACACGCACTACGCAGAAATCATGCGCCAAGTAGCTGCTGGTACTATAACCATAGCAGATGCTGACTGATGGATTTAGTACACATCATAGATACCCTAATCGGTATAGTTGTCATGGGCGGTGCTTGGTATCTTGGTGGTATGACTAAAGAGATAAAGCGCATGGACATATTAATGAATAGAACACGTGAAGAGTATGTCACACGTCAGGAAGTACGTGAGGACATGAGCCGTGTTATGGAAGCATTACATCGTGTAGAAGACAAGTTAGATAGGGCATTAAATAAATGATGCAGTTTAAAGCGTTTAAACCACAAGCCATGAATAAGATTGCTCAAGCTATGGGCTATCAGGGTGACATGGGGCAGTTCCAACAGTACATTGAACAAGACCCTGCACGACAGCAGCAGATGAGTATGTATAATGATGCTGCAGTAAAGATGGCACAAGGCGGTGCAGTACCACCACGCCGTACTGAAATCAAAGGCCAAGACCATATGCTTGCCTACATCACACCACAAGAGGGTGAGTTGTTAAAGGCGCATGGTGGTTCAGGTAAGCCGGGTCCGATGGGCATTCCTTCTTTTGGGGATGATGGGGGGGCTGCTGATGAAGTTTCTAATTTTTATTATGTACCTGTTGGCACTCCGGTAGATAGGATGCAAGAAACACGAAGAGTTTATATAGGCTCTAGCCAAGACACTGTAGCAAATAGACAGGCGGGTTCTAGTAGTCTTGCTTCAGCTACACAGGGTGGTTCTACGGGTATTTTGGCTAGGGATGTTTCTAATGAAGTAGCCGCTGCGGTCAATCCAAACTTTGCTGCACAACAACAAGCTGCCGCTGATGCTCAAATAGCCACTGATGCTGTAGCTGCTGCAGACGCTCAAACTGCTGCTCAAGAAGCAGCTAATCAACAAGTTGCACAGCAAACTGCACAGCAAACTTCTCAACAACAACAGAATGCCGCATTTGCTAATGCTTTAGCACTACAAAATGCAGGTATAACATCACCTATTTATCAAGCACCTTTCTTATCAGGTACTAAATTTACTCCATCGGGTCAGTACGTACCCGACCCTCAAAACCCTACGCAAATGATAGCCCAAGCGTATAATCCTCTTAATCAGGGTTATGCTGCCGCTGCTGCTAATTTTCAACAGATGGTAAACGCTAATTACAATCCTAATCAGGCTCAAATTACGCAAGGTGTAGTAGGTAAAGCAGAGGGTGGTTATATTGAACCTCAAAACTTTGCTGTTGGTGGTACTGTAACTAACCCAGCGGGTACACAGGCTGCTACTCCGGTTGTAACTGGTGCTAGTATGAACACTGTTGCTAACCCATATTCTCAAACTGACCCTACTCCCAATGCAGCACGTACGACAGTAATGCCGCAAACAGGTAACATCTTTGCTTATAAGCCAGACGGTACACGAGTAGAAGTACCCTCTGCTTATGATTTTACAGCAACGACACAAACTCCAAAAAATATAGGTGAGTTTACTGTAGAGCAAATGTATCAGCCGGGTGTTCCTATTGGTGGTACAACTATTGCTGCACAAACTCCTGTAGACCCTAGACAGGACATTGCTGCAGGTACAGGCACTCTTACAGGTAGCGTTGCTGTGCCTACAGCCACTGCTGCAGCCTCATCAGCACAACAGATTACCCCATCACAAGCAAACACAATGCAAGCTGCACAGGCGGCTCCTGCAGTGGATGCAGCTATGCAAGCTACACAGGCTGCACAGGCTAATCCTCAAGACCCCCGTGCGCAAGTAACTGCTGCACAGCAGACTGCCTCATCAGTGGGTAATTTATCTGCAGCACAAGGTAATGCATCTTTAATTAATAGCCCAGTACAACGGCAGATACAGACAGGTGAGTTAATCTCTGGTGTAGCTGATGCTGCTACTGCCGCACAGTTTACTGAACAGATACAGGCTGCACAGACTACACCTACACAAGCAGCTATGGTGCAGGGACAGCTAGACAGCTTAATGCAACAGTTTGTTGGTGGTAACACACCAGCATGGGCAGCAGGTGCTATACGCACAGCTAATGCAGCAATGTCTGCACGTGGTCTAGGTGCATCATCTATTGCTGGTCAAGCTATTGTACAAGCTGCAATGGAATCAGCATTACCTATCGCACAGGCTGATGCGCAGATACAGGCACAGTTTGAAGGACAGAACCTATCTAATAGACAACAGATAGCTATGCTTTCCGCACAGCAACGTGCTAAGTTTATGGGTCAAGAGTTTGACCAAGCATTCCAGACACGAGTACAGAACTCTGCACGTATTGGTGACATAGCCAACATGAACTTTACTGCTGAACAGCAGGTACAGCTAGAGAACTCACGTGCTACTAACACTATGAACCTAAACAACCTGTCTAACTCACAGGCAATGGTCATGGCTGAAGCATCTGCATTGGCGCAGTTAGATACACAGAACTTAAATAACAGGCAGCAGTCAGCAGTACAGAATGCTCAGTCATTCCTGCAGACAGATATGGCTAACCTATCTAATCAACAACAGACAGACTTGTTTAAGGCGCAGCAGCGTGTGCAGTCTATGTTTACAGACCAAGCTGCTACCAATGCTGCTGCACAGTTTAACTCATCTAGTCAAAATCAAACAGACCAGTTCTTTCAGCAGCTTGGTTCTCAGGTATCACAGTTCAATGCAACACAAGCTAATGCACAGGCGCAGTACAACGCAGGTCAGACTAACACAGTCAACCGCTTTAATGCTGAACTAAACAACCAGCGTGACCAGTATAATGCACAGAACCAAATGGTAATTGCACAGGCTAATGCACAGTGGCGTAGGCAGATAGCTACAGCAGACACTGCTGCAGTTAATCGTGCCAATGAACTTAATGCTAATGCTATCTTAGATATTAGTAAGCAAGCATACAGTAACCTATGGAACTTCTATGGTGATACTATGGAGTGGGCGTGGACTTCTGCTGAAAGCGAACTAGACAGGTACAGTGCTATGGCTATTGCGGAGTTAGATGCAGCTACATCAGCGGCTGCTTCATCTGCTGCAAGGTCATCTGCGTCAGGAAATGCTATTGGTAGTCTTATAGGCACACTAGGTACTGCTATGATTATGAGTTGTTACGTTGCTCGTGAAGTATATGGCAAGAGCAATCCTGAGTGGTTTATCTTTCGCACATGGCTACAATATGATGCTCCTAAGTGGTTTGAAAAATTGTACGTGACACATGGTGAAAACTATGCTAAACTAATTGCTAAAGTTCCACCACTGAAGTGGGCTACCAAACAGTTAATGGATATGGTAGTAAACAAGAAAAGGAAAAAGCACAATGTCCAGACAGTATAATGCTGCTAGAGAAGCCTACAAGCGTATGGATATTGAAGGGTTTGAAAAACTAGAAACAGTTAGAGAGCCAGAAAAAACTGGGGGTTTACTAGCTAGGTCTAATAATAACATGTCAAAGAAATCAGATGGACTAGACTATAACAATCCTGCTGTCCGTGTAGCAAAACAAATGCAAGTCATAAGAAAGTACAGAGGCGAAGTAAATGGCGATGAGTAATCAACCTAGCTTTGATGCACCTATTCCGGGTCAGTCTCTAACTATGGAGTTAGGTTCTAGGCCGTGGCAAAACCCTTCTAGGTTTACTAACGTAGATGATACTATAGACTACTACATGGAGCGTATGAGTAGTGAAGAGTTTATGGTTCAATTAGCAGAGGTATTAGAATCTGGCGTACCTGTTACATCTATTGCCAATAGTATTCAATTATCAAGCGTCATGGAAGGTGTACATACAGTAGATGTAGGTATGCTTGTGCTGCCTATGATTATGGAAATGCTTATGATGATTGGGGATAGTGCAGGAGTTAAGTATGACAAAGGTTTAGAGAATCCTAATAAACCTATACTACGAGATTCAACAATAGCTAAAGCTGTAGCGGAATACGAGGCAAAGATAGAAGATAAAGATGTTGTACAAGAAACTGAAGATAAAGAAGTTGAAGATGAAGAGCCTACAGGCTTGATGGCACGGAGAAAGTAATGAGTTTCTGGACAGGATTTACAACAGGGTTAGCCAGTAGTGTAGACAAAGGTTTACAGAGGGCTATAGCAAAACGTGATGGTGAACTTAGTTCTGCTAAAAAGTTTTGGATGCAACGGGACGCAACAAAACGAGAAAAGTACGAAGCTAAAAAAGAAAAAGAAGATGCTGAAGCTGTTGCTGGTTACAAGTCTTTGCTAGATGGTTTTAACGGCAATGCAGATATGGCTAAAGCTGCTTTTGATAATTTAGCTGCATCTGGTGGTGGTGTTTCTGGCGTAACAGATTACTTATCTAAGGTAAGACAACGAACAGATGAGTTAGGTAGTTACGATATAAGCCTAGACTTCAAAGATTTTAAAGCTGGTGACACTGCTTACACAGGTGGTGAAGAGGGTCTTCTTATGCCTGAGTATCAAGGAACGCAATTTAAAGCTGCTGACTATGGCGTAGGCTCATCAAGATTAGACGAATTGTTTGGGCGTACTGGTGCAGATACAGATACCGCACGTCTTGAGAAACAAATGAATGTAGGCTTTGATGCACAACCTGCTGCTGCTGCACCTGCGGCAAGTACAGGTGCGTTTGGTTCTGTGGATAGGTCAAGGCTTAGTGCTGCACAAAAGTACAAAGAAGACACAGAAGATAGAGAAATGAAACTAGACAGGTTTGAAATGGACAAGTCTGCATTCAAACAGAATCAAAGTAAAGTTACACAGGCTATGCAGATTGCACGTGAGGCAGAAGACAGGTTAAAGCTAGACCAAGATAATGGTATTCTTCAACAAGAATATAAAAATGCAGTAGATGCAGCGGATAGATTTAAACGCTATGCACAGCTAGACCGTGAGGCTGAGATGTTTATCTTAAACAAAGAAGCAAAAGAACTTGGCATTGAGGTTACGCAGTTACAGTTAGATAAGGACAGGAAGCCACCAGAGTTTACTGACTTTGAGAAGATGGCTGTATACTACACACAAAAGTTAGGTGAGCGAGGACTTAATACACAACAAAAGAATGATTATGCTGAAGGTTTACGAAGGGCTGTTGAAGGAGCATCTAAATGGAATGCTGCTACAGTAAAGAAAGATG
>Ga0209535_1003419_pt1 | contig 10090 bp, 10 predicted proteins | sample LinPmetageLP28_FD_184041 | JGI IMG/M metagenome (GOLD analysis project Ga0209535, IMG submission 184041) | Marine viral communities from the Pacific Ocean - LP-28 (SPAdes) (version 2) | ecosystem: Environmental > Aquatic > Marine > Oceanic | place: Pacific Ocean | collected 2009-08-22
TTACTTATCAACGTCACTTTTGTGAGCATAAACCTAGCGTAACTATATCTGTTAAGGAAAACGAATGGATGCAGGTAGGCTCATGGGTGTATGACCACTTTGATGAGGTATCTGGTATCAGCTTCCTACCATTCAGTGAGCATACATATCAGCAAGCACCCTATCAGGACATAGATGAAAAAGAATACAAAGAGTTCTTGACAAGGATGCCAAGTAGTGTAGACTGGTCATTACTTCAGGAGTTTGAGAAAGAAGATACAACTTCAGGTGGACGTGAGTTAGCGTGTACTGCTGGTGTCTGTGAGATTGTAGATATAGAAGCAGCTTAGTGGATAAGTTAGCAAACTTAATAGATAGGATAATACATAAGTTCTTTAAAGTTAAGAAGTATCCTAAATATTTAAGTGGCAAACGAAAGGAGAAAGAAAATGAGAAAGATTCTAATTGATGCACAGACTTCCTATTTAGTTGGTGGCATAAATAAACACAAAGCGAATATAGAAGTATACATGAATAACACAGTAGGTATTGGCGAACATTCGGATATAATGGAAACCATAGAGTTAGAACTTGAAAAACTAGCTAACTACCACGACAAGTTAGAGATGCTTATTAAATATTTCCCTACCACAGAAAAAAAGGAGAAAGATGATGCTTGATACACTGAAAAAGAAAGAAGTAGACTTAGAGCATTATACACGTGGAGAAGCCCGTTTTGAAGACGGTGAATGGTGGTACATTCGCCCAAGTGGTAAACGGGAACGTGTGCAATCACATGCACGTAAGAATGTAACACGCATGTTTGTCAATGGTAAGTACATCCCCAAAGAGCATCCGCTGCACAAGCCGGGTAGTTACAAAGCACTAGACGATGCATGGTCACACACTAAGATTGAAAGCGTTAATGAGGGTGAGGTTTATATCATCTCTAATTCTGCTTGGCCTGATTGGGTAAAGGTTGGTAAGGCTGTTAATGCTGAAGATCGGTTGAATGGTTATCAGACATCATCACCCTTTCGTGATTACGAAGTAGTGGCTACCATGTCTACAGATAATCGTCACAAGAAAGAACGTGAGATGCATAAGATTTTTCAACACTTTGCTCAAGATAGAAAGGGAGAATGGTTCAAGATGGATAAAGTGACTGCAATTAAACTTTTCAACTACCAAATAAAAGGAGAAGAAATTGAGGCGTAACGGATTAAGTAAGTACGATGCTCCACTGCGTATTCAATACCAGTGGGGCTATGATGCCTTTAAGCGGGGTGGTAAGCTTACTAAAGTAGGTACAAAAAATATATACCTTGAACATCGTTCTGCTATTGATCCCAATACTATGCAAGCACGTGAATGGCAACGGGGTTGGAATGATGCTTACTATGAGCAGCTAGAAGAGGTACAAAGTAATGAACAAGCTAGAGCAAGAAGCTAACAACTGGATGAAGGAGAGACAAATGATGAGTAGTATTACAGCCACTGAATACCAGATACGCGCTGCTGAGACTGCCATCTTCCCAAAAGAAAAAGCCCTTGAGTATATCACTCTTGGGCTTACTGGTGAGGCTGGTGAGATTGCTAATAAGGTAAAGAAATTAATACGCGATGGTGCAGATATAGAAGGCTACAACGATAAGCTGAATCAGATAGGTGCAGAGTTAGGTGATGTCTTATGGTACTGCGCTATGCTTGCAAAGGAAGTGAACATGAATCTTGGCAGCATTATGGAAGGTAATCTTGATAAACTGGCAGATAGGAAAGCTAGGAATAGATTACAAGGGGATGGAGATAACAGATAGTAATAGTTTTGTCATGATATGGGTTACTAATCTGTTATGAAAGAGGGGGCTTAATTGCCCCCTTTTTTATTCGTCTATAAACCAGTATGCTTCATCTTCGACAATACTGTTAGCACCAGTATTATTGTATTTTAATTTATATCTTTCATTTAGTTCAGTTCGTTTATCACTATTCAGATTATTAAATCTAGCACGGGCAATACGCAATGCTTCTGATCTTGTGTCTGCTCTTCCTTCCGACAGCATCATGCTTCTGGCAATACCTCTACCTGCAGCTAATCTTTTTTTCAGACCCAACCTTTTTAATTTATCTGTAGGAATAGATTTGTAATCAAGCGACTTTATGTAAGCAAATAGGTCGTTTTCTACAAACTTACCCATTTCTTCACGTGCCTCATTGCTCATTGGAGCATCAAGGCGAATCTTACGTGGTGATATTTCAACATAGTCAAACTGCATACGGTCTAGTTCTCTTTCAATTACAGTTCTACGCTGAAGAGGATTAAGACCAGTAATTTGCTTTATAAAAGGATTAAACCTACGCACACCACCTGAACGTGTAGGCGAAGCTAGGCGAGGCAATCCTTCCTCATCTGGTGCTTGAGGCATCGACTTCCACGATTGTTTTAAGAAATACTCAAACAAATCTACGTCTGTGTTATCCGCTAACTTTCTATATTCCGGGTCTACGGTAGCGACAGCATCTTTAAGAACACCAGCACCTACAACAAAAGTTCCTAGTGTATTGCCAAAGTATTTAGCTACGTTTTCCATAAAAGCTTGGTCTGCTAAACCTGCATCGTTGCTTTCAAGTGCCACGTTTACAGCACCGTCAATCATTTGTAAACCTGTACCTGCACGTCCCTGACCACCTGTAAATGCCTGTACAAACTCTCTTATATCATAACCTGCAGCAGTAGATACTTTGTCGTTGTCATGCCACTTTGGAATATCCCCTTTCCCTGAGTACCTGTATAGCAAATCTGCTATCAGAGCAAAACCTGAGAAGGGGCCAAGTGATGCACGTGCATCTACAAGAGAGCCTGTAGTGGGGTCTATGTACTCATATGCACCTGTAGTTTCATCACCAAACGCAGCACGTACCCCAGCAAAAGCACCTATCAAGGCCAAGCCTGTCATGTTTTTACCTAGAGTTTCTGCATCAGCTACGATTAATCCTTTTTCACCAGCTTTACCGCTTTTGTTTAAGATACCACCAAAGTTTACCATGCCAAGAACAGGGGTATGTTCATAAAAGAAACGGAACTGATTAATCATGTAGCGAGGAAATGGTATTGCTGTAGAACCAAGAGTATTGCTACCAAACTCAATTACGCCATTAGCAAAGGTATTGAATCCACCTTTTCTTCCTTTGAACTTACCTGTCTGATATGTAAATTCAAATGCTTCGTCCATTGCGTTTGCAAAAACAGAGTCATCAATTAGTTTAAAGTTACCTGTTCTCAGAGCCTGATCAAGACTTTTAATCTCTATAGCTTTACCTGCATCATCTATGGCAGTAATTGGGCTGGCTCTTATGCTTTTGTCTACTTCACGTGAGAATATAGCACGTTTAAACATATTGTCTGACATGGTGTTAAAGTAGTTTAACTTACGAGCAACGCCTATGAAGCCGCCCTCACTACCTGTTAGTTCTCCAATGTCAGCCATCTCACGAAATAGCTGCTGGACTACTTTGTTTTTACCAAACTTCTTATCTCTCATTAAACGGAACAAAGCTGCTGTGTCAGTAGATTCAGTTCCAAGAACCATATCTTTAAGACGAGCAGACTGCGCACCTGTTTTTAATTGTGCTACACCCATACGTACATCTGCCATAGCGGATTCACGCAATTCTTTATTGGCAAGACCACCAACGCCTTTTGCCGTTGCACTAATGAAATTACCTACGCTTCCACCAAGATTGTCCAGCGCATATACATAATTACGCATATAACCGTTTGTGGTGTTACGTACAGTGGTAGATGCTTGCACAGTCATTAAACCCACACGTGCTTTATTTATGTGACTAATTACATTTAGACCTTTTGTCATGTGTCCTAGTTGCTTTTCCTGCTCTTCTTTTAATGCAGTTCTGGCAGCAGCGGTGGTGGTAGAGACACCATCATTGGATATAAAGTCTAGGCCAGTTCGTTGTAGTCTATCGTCAAGATTATTTAACAATTCAAATGCTTCATTAAAGCTTTTCTTACGTTTGGCTGCACTTAAAGTACCCAACTGTGATGCTGAACGTGATATTTCAGCAGCAAACAAAGGACCAAGCTGATCAAAAGTAAGATTGTGTTCATTTAAAATAGATTTATACTTTGCTACTTCTTCAGGCTTTGCTTCTGCTAAAGCGCGTACAAGACGAGATGTAAATCTTTCTGACTTACCTTTTGGTAGCCCCGGCAGATCACCTATCTTGTCGTCTATCATGGATGCAGCAGAAGCAATATTTTCTATTTCCATTTGCTCAAGTGTTTTGCCTTTGCTTTTTATATTTGCAAGACGTATTTTTTCACCTGCTTTAAGCTCATCTGGAATAGTCTCTGCAAGAGGCAGCATACGAGATTTGCCATCTTTTGTTTTTGCATACTTTACTATGTCCTCTTCAAGACTAGTCTTTACCGCTTTAAGAAAATCTTTTCCTACTTTCGATGTTTTAGCATTAGTTAAAGTTTTTACGGCTTTCTTATTACCCTTTTCAACTTTTGCTACATACTTTTGCGTTGTTTGTTCAGCGATTTCTTCTGCTGCCCCTATAGATAAAGCACGTTTAGTACCTGTTAAAAGACCAATACCGCCAGAGGCTACAGTGGAAAGTCCACCTGCCAAGGCAACATTGGTCATATCTATTTCATCTTTTATGCCTGTCTGCACACGTGTTTCTTCTTGTGCAGCTACAGTGCCAGCAGCAATAGGAGCATCAATGGCAATAGCTTTTGCTGCGCTTTGGGTTCCATACTTTAATGCTTGCCTGATACCAATCTTAACACCTTGATTAGCAGCGAGGGCAGCAGCCTTGCCTGTTCCCAGAGAGAACATGCCAGCATAAGTAGAGGGTGCAGTAAACACACCACCAAGATAATCTAAGGCAGCTTCTGTTCCTAGATCACTATCCATCTTATCAAAGGTGTCCATCAATCTACCCATTCTAGCACGACTGTTATCGTCAGAATCTTGGGCATAGTTTAAGTCTTTGAGTGCAGTTACTTCGTTGACATTCTGGTAACGGAAGTGTTCCATGTATGCGTCATAAACTTTTTCTTCTGTTGATAGTTCATTTGGTGTATAGCCACCTCTATCAATTAAGAATGCAGACGCATCGTCAATGAAATCTTCTTCTTGTAAAAGAACATCTTTGTTGAGTTTTGTGTAGTGATTATACAGTGCCATTTTATTTGCTCAATTCTGCTTCTAATTCCGTGTCTGTATATTCTTTATTTGTTGCAGGGTTTTTGTAATTCATTGCATTTAGTTTTCGTAGTAAACTAGCAACCATTTGTTTTTTAGCAGTGGGATTATTGTTGTTTTGATATGCCTGTTTGCTATTTGCAATATCTTGCGCAGCAGCAGCAGTCGGGTTATTTACGGTTGCTGTTGCAGCCGCTGAAGAAGCTGCTGTAGATGATGACGAACCACCTGTTGCACCACTTGCACCGGGTGCTGCTGCTGCTGTACCTGAACTTAACCCTGTGAATACTCTTTGACCATTTGCGTCAGTCAAATCGGTATTAATTAATGTTGAATCTGGAACTAATTCAAAAGTAGGATCATCATCCATACCATCTGCAGGTACAAAATTTAACACTTGATTATTTTTTACTGCACGACTGACAAAAAATCTGATTTCTGAAGCTGGCATTCCAGCTATATGCGCTTTGTCTAATTCGCGTAACATATTCGCACTGGCGGCTTGTACTTCTTTTTTTGCTAAAGCTGTCATACCTTTGTAATTATACACTCTTTGTTGCGTAAAACTATCGTAGGTCCAGCTATCTGGCTTTGCTAAACCATACTCAGTAGCTACTAAGCCATCTATGGTATTAGAGTATCGGGCTACTTCAGTGTCTTTCATAGGTTTTAGTTTACCTTTTGTCTCCAAAGACTTTTGATACTCATACTCCAATTCTAACAAACTTCTTTCTGCTGTCGCGGCGGTCAATTCGTCTTGTATTACCTCTTTTTCACTAGAACTAGCAGTAGGAAGTTGCTTTGACAAATCACTAATTATGGTTGTTAAATTTGCCGCTTGTCTTGCGGGATTATCAGACGTGTAAATTTGCCACTCATATAAATCTTTGCCTTTTATAGTAGGCAAATCTGTCAAGGATGTTTTACCAATTTTATCTGCATATCCTGCTGCTGCTATATCTGCATCAGAACGCTTTTTAAATTCATCTTTACCGTAGCCAAATAAAGAACTAGCTATGCCAATGCCAGCGTCACCAAATTCAGATGCTGAAGCTATACTTTTTGAGGGTGTAACGTAATTAGCTAAAGTCATAGCCGAAATAGCACCGCCTGTAGATTTTTCTATCCCCAAATACTCTGAAGGTTTAATTCTACCGCCTGAATCTTTTTTTCTTCGGTTTAATTCCGCTGCTACATTCTGGGCTTCTGAAAATCCGTACTCTTGTATCAAATACCCCACGGCATCTGCATCACCTACCATACCTTCCATATTTTTAATTATTTCTAAATTTGCTGCCAAGTCTGTATCATGTTTTTGTTGATCTCGCATAACACGTTGAAGACGCAACTGTGACAAACGACTAATGTTATCGTCAGTTTTATCCATGCTGTCTTTGATTCCACGAGTTACCGCTGTAGCAGCACCTGTGACTACATCTTTAGTTTTGTAGTCTCCAAACAATCCACCCAAAAATGCCATTATGCTCTCCGTGCCATAAGACCCATAGGCTTTTCTTCAGCCACAGGCTCTTCTTGTTGTTGTTCTAATCTCATTGACATTACTGCAGCCACATCATCAGGCTTTTCTTTTTCTTGTTCTGCTTTTTCTTTTTTAAACTTACCTAACGCCCTGTTGATAGCCGCTTTACTTGGACCCTCTTCTTCTTCTAAACCTGTATTGTATTCAATGTCAGCCGTGTCAGCAATAAACATCATAAACTCGACAAGTACAGGGGCTACTAGGATACCAACATCAACGCTATGAATACCTTCCATAACACTGGTTATGTTCATAACATCAGCAACAGTTGTTACAGGAACTCCCATCTCAAGAGTAGAAATAAGTTTTTCAGTGAACTCATCTGTGGACATACGTTCTATATAATAGTCTACAGTTTCTTCGACTTTTGCGAAGCGTGGCGGTTGTTGCCAAGGACGATCACCTAGACCAGCAGTTAGCCCCATACCGGGAATAGGAGCATCCAAAGATTGTTCTTCAAATACATTCATTTTAACTTACCATATTTTTTTTAGGATTTAATGCTCGTATAGAACTTATATATTTAGCAATTCTATAGGCGGGTTCTTCAAGGTTAGAATTTTGCATTCTATCAGAAACTTTTGTCGGTGTCAAGAGTCCTGACTTAACAGTTTCTTTTTTGCTTTCGTCTTGCATGAAAGACAAATCTGCATATTTTTTATACGCACCCTTTGAGTTTTTAGTATCCATTCTTATCTCCTATAAAATACAACTAGAATAACTTTGGAATCAATACAGTGCCAAGCGTACCAATCAAATCGCCAAGAGCCGTGCCAGCCGCCGAAGAAGAGTTTTCTGCTGCAATGTCTGATCTTGCATCGGCATCAATCTTAGCAGTTGCAAGTGTTGTAACTCTGTCCATCTCATTTTCTGCAGATTTCCAAGCCCACTCCATTGTGTCAGAATAGTAACTCCACAAATTATCGTATGCAGTTTTACTGATGTCCAGAACTGCTGCTGCATTTAATTCATTAGCACGATTAATGGCTGCAGTATCTGCTGTAGCAATCTGTCTACGCCATTGGACATTAGCCTGTGCAATTATAAGCTGGTTCTGGGCATTAAATTGATCACGTCCATTGTTTATTTCAGCATTAAATCTTTCTACCGTATTAATCTGACCCGCATTAAATTGCTGTTGAGCATTAGCTTGTGTAGCATTAAACTGAGAAGTAGTAGATGCTAGATTAGCAAAGAACTGGTCAACTTGATTTTGGCTAGATGCATTAAACTGACGTGAAGCATTTTCTGCAGCTTGATCTGTAAACAAAGCCTGTGTACGCTGTTGTACTCTAAACATTTCTGTTTGCTGACGGTTAGATAAGTTAGCCATATCCATCTGCAGGAAGTTTTGCGCATTTTGCACTGCAGCCTGTTGACGATTACTTAGGTTAGCCACATCAAGCTGGGCTAATGCAGAGGCTTCTGCCATTACAAGAGCCTGTTGATTACTCAAGTTAGCCAAGTTCATTGTGTTAGCAGCGCGTGAGTTCTCTAGCTGTACTTGCTGTTCTGCAGTAAAGTTTTGATTAGCAATGTCACTAATCTTACTAGCGTTCATTACCTTTGCTTGGAATATTTGGTCAAACTCTTGACCCATAAATCTAGCACGTTGCTCTGCAGCAAGCATAGCTGACTGCTGTCTGTTGGATAAGTTCTGCGATTCAAACTTGGATATTGTCTGTGCATCTGCCATAGCAATAGGCATTGCAGACTCCATAGCAGCTTGTACAACAGCTTGACCCGCTAGAGATGATGAACCTAGCCCACGTCCAGCCATAGCGGCTGTAGCGGCCCTCATAGCACCTGCAGCCCATGCTGGTGTAGCACCCCCATCAAAATCTTGCATCAAGCCATCAAGTTGATTGGCTACCATAGTTTGTGCTGAAGGATTAGCCTGTGCAGCAGCAGCCTGTGTTTGTGCAGTTAGTGCAGCAGCTTTAGCAGCATCCACACCTGTGCCACTAATCAACTCACCGCTTTGTAGTTGTCTTTGTACGGGGTTGTTAATAAGAAAAGACGTACCCTGCGCAGCCTGTAAGTTACCCACAGAAGATTGTGTTTGTTGTGCGGCAGTTATATCAAGTCTAGGATCGCTTGGATCGGACTGCGCAGCTTGAGTGGCGTTTACTGCCGCATCTACTTCAGCAGAAACAGTATCAGCTTGCATAAGATTAGCACTCGTTTGTGTAGGCATATTAGCTTGAGTTGTAGACGCTAAAGAGGTATTAACACCTACCGTACCAGTTAAACTCCCTGTCCCCGGATCAATTTCCTGACTTTCATCAGAGGGAGTCATCACTGTTTTTGTTACGCCACCTTCTGGTACTGCTGGGTCTTTAGTTTGTGATACGCTAAAATCAGTAATATTACCTCCAGTGTTCATCTTAACCATACCACCTGCTGCCATCTGCATAGCTTTGTTTTGAAAGTTACTCATTTGTTGCTGTCGCATAGGGTCTTGTGAAAGATAGTTTTGAAATCCATCCATACTACCCTGATAGCCCATAGAACGTGCTATCTTCTCCATGCCACTAGGCTTAAATGCTTTAAACATTGCCATTGTTTAGTCCTTTTGTAATGCTCTATCTAATTTATCTTCGACACGATGTAATGCTTCCATGACTCTTGCCATATCATCTCTAAGTTCACCCTTAGTTGCATAGTCTTCTCGTGTTCTGTTTAATAATATATCTATACGCTTTACCTCTGCCATCATTGATCTAAACATCCAGAACGCAGGTGCTATGACTAGCGTAAGAATAATATTCCAGAACATCATGCTAGATACTTCCATGATTAAATCTCGTCAGGCCAGTCATTAATGGGTGCGTTACCTGTTGGCTCACCATCTGAATCAACAGGCACATCATAGAGTGCCATAAACGCAGCAAGGTCACTTGCATTGGTAATAGCTGTTCCAATGCTGTTGCTGGCGGTGCGAACAGCAGCCCTGTAATTTGTAACGGTTGACGGCACAGAATAAGAATCAACCTCTGTTGCTTTGATGACTTGCCAGTCGTATGGGGCAAGCAGTCCAGCCGCTTGGGTTTTAGCTAGAGCTATAGCGTTGGACTTGAGGCCAAGCGTAACAAGCTGATTGCCATCATCATCATTGATAGGATTACCGTCAGAATCAACCTCGTTGACATCTGTCAGTGAACGAGGTATTAACGTACCGTCAGCCTGTCTACCACGGTAAAACCTATTATCAAACGGTGCTTCTGATGCAGCAGCATCTTCCCACACAATTCCGTATTTAGTTTTCCATGCATCATCATAACGCATCCATAATGCGGAGTGTAAGGTTCCGTTATTATCTGTCCAAGCCTTACCC
>Ga0209535_1003420_pt1 | contig 10090 bp, 10 predicted proteins | sample LinPmetageLP28_FD_184041 | JGI IMG/M metagenome (GOLD analysis project Ga0209535, IMG submission 184041) | Marine viral communities from the Pacific Ocean - LP-28 (SPAdes) (version 2) | ecosystem: Environmental > Aquatic > Marine > Oceanic | place: Pacific Ocean | collected 2009-08-22
CGTGAATGTATACAGATGGGTCCAAACTACGAAGAAAAAGATTTTGAAAGCCAGTTAAAAGATGACTACAATGTTGATGAGACTTATGCTCCTAACTTTGAAGTGCTTGAATACTGGGGAATAATGGATGCAGAGTATGCTAGAGAAGTTGGTATAGACTTACCAGACTCTGTAGATGATTTAGATGAGGTACAAATAAACGCTTGGGTATCAGGCAATAAATTATTACGAGCAGTAATAAATCCTTTTACACCATATCGTATACCTTACAACGCATTCCCTTACGAAAGAAACCCTTATAATTTCTTTGGTATTGGAGTAGCTGAGAATATGGATGATTCTCAACAGATTATGAATGGTCATGCAAGAATGGCTATTGATAACTTAGCATTAGCTGGTTCATTAGTATTTGATGTTGATGAGTCTGCTTTAGTAGGTGGGCAAAATATGGAGGTCTATCCCGGCAAAATCTTTAGAAGACAAGCTGGAATGCCGGGTCAATCTATTTATGGTCTCAAGTTTCCTAACACAGCACCTGAGAACATGATGATGTTTGACCGATTTAGACAACTTGCTGATGAGCAAACAGGAATACCTAGTTACTCTCATGGGCAAACAGGTGTACAAAGTATGACAAGAACTGCTTCTGGTATGTCAATGTTACTTGGAGCATCTAGTTTAAATATTAAAACAGTCATTAAAAATCTTGATGACTTTTTATTAAAGCCACTAGGAGAGTCTTACTTTCAATGGAATATGCAATTCTTTGAAGGTGACTTAGATGTGGTAGGTGATTTAGAAGTTAGAGCTACAGGTACAAATAGCTTGATGCAGAAAGAAGTTAGAAGTCAAAGACTGACAATGTTCTTACAAACTGCTCAAAGTCCAGCGATTGCACCATTTGTTAAAGTTTCTAAATTAGTAAGTGAACTTGCCTACAGCTTAGATTTAGACCCAGATGAAATTTTAAATGATCCTGAAGAAGCAGCTATCATGGCACAAATAATAGGAATGCAAAATGCTCAACAAAATACAGGCGAAGAAACTCAACCCGATAGTCAACAACAGGCAGGTATGGGAAGCCTTGGAGGAACACCTCAAGGACCTCAAGACATTGGAGTTACAGGCACTGGCGGTGGCAACATCGGAATCGGAAATGTTCCGGTTGCAGGGGAGAGTAGCTTCTCTGGCACGATTGATAACACTACCCCAACAGGTTAAAGAAGCACTTACGAGATTAGAGGAATAGTATGAATAAAGATAAAAAATTAACAGGTAGTCAATCTAAATTAGATGCTAACAAAGATGGAGAACTAACTGCTAAAGACTTTGAAGCTCTTAGAGAAAGAACACAAAAACAAATGGGTGGTATGATGGCAGGTGAGCCACTATCAACACAAGAAGAACAAATGCAAAGTATGATGAGTGATAAAACTGTATCAGAAGAAATGCAAGAAGAATTAGAACCTCTTCCAGAAGAACCTAAAGAAGAAATGGATATGGATTCTGATGATAAAATGGAAGATAAGTATTTAGATTTTGTAATAAATCAAGCACTCTCAGAAGAAGAAGAAGAAATGCTTATGAACGAATTAGAAAACAACCCAGACCTTAGTCTATTATTTGACAAGGTTATGGATGTTGCACAAGAATTTTCAGGGTCTGGTCCTGTAGAAGGACCGGGCTCAGAAGTCTCCGACAGTATACCTGCAAGGTTATCTGACGGTGAATTTGTTATCACTGCTAAAGCTACAGAAGAAATCGGAGCAGACACTTTAATGTCTATGATGAAAGAAGCTGAAGCTAAAGCAGATGAAAGACAAACAGCTGCTAATGGTGGTATGATAGAAGAAGAGACTGGTCTTACTCCAATGCCTGTGGAAACACCGGCAGTAAAGCAAGACATTAGAGTTACTAAAGAAACGGTTGGTTCTCAAGCTACAATGCAAGAGGAAAATGACTTAGTTGATGAAGAACTTAAAAAGTCTATGCTTTCTACTAGACCATACGTTAGAAGCTAAAAGATAAAGCTACCCTAAGATATTAGGCACTTTATCATACAATAATAACCGAAAGGCTACCTTTACAAACAAGCCCTCTAGTCGACATAGAGCTACCTTGTAGACAAAGCCCCAATTAGGAGGATAGAAAATGACTGAAGAAGTCTTAAAAGAGGAACAAGCAAATCCTTATAACCAAAAAAAAGCTTGGCATACTGGTAAAGATAAACCTTTTAAATCTAGTAATGAGATGTTTTTTGAAGAGCCATCAAATAGAGTTGACGAAAGTGACGAAATTGAAATGGCTAAACAGGAAGAAGTAGTAGAACAAAGTGATACTCCTTATAAAAAACCTGATTACAAAAAGCGTTACGATGATTTAAAAAAACATTATGATAGTAAACTTAATGAGTTTAAGTCAAGAGAAGAAGAACTGTTAGGACAGGTAACACCTGAATATACAGCTCCTAAAACTCCAGAAGAACTTGAAGAATTTAAGAATCAATATCCTGATGTATTTGAAGTTGTAGAAACTGTTGCACATCTACAAAGTGAGTCTAAAGCAAAAGTTCTAGAAGAACGCCTTAGTAAACTCCAAGACAGAGAAGAACAATTAATACAACAAGAATCAGAAAAAAGGTTATTAGAAAACCATCCTGACTTTGATGATATCAGAAACAGTGATGATTTTCATGCATGGGCAAAAGAGCAACCTGAAGCTATCCAAGACTGGATATATAAGAATGCTACTGATGCCGACTTAGCTAGTAGAGCTATAGATTTGTTTAAAAAGGATATAGGCTTAGATACTCCAAAAAGAAAAAGGTCATCTTCTAAAAAGACTAGTTCTGCTGCGGATATGGTTTCAACTAAAACAACAAGTGTTGAACCAACGCAAGAGAAAATATGGTCTGAAAAGGAGATTGCTGCAATGAGCATGGCTGAATTTGATAAACACGAAAGTGAAATCAGTGATGCAATGCAACAAGGCAGAATCATTAAATAAACTATAAAACACAGGAGAATATCCCATGGCTCAATTTTTTGAACCCTCAACGGATACTAATGCTAACTTTGCAAACTCTGTAAGTGGACAAACTAATAGTTTTTTCCTACCTTCAATTTATTCTAAAAAGGTTTTAAACTTTTTCAGAAAATCTTCGGTAGTTGAAGCTATTACTAACACTGACTATGCTGGAGAAATATCAGCATATGGAGACTCTGTAAAGATTATCAAGGAGCCAGTAATTTCTGTATCAGCGTATACTAGAAATTCTGACACAACAGAAACTAAACTAACAGATGCTGAACTATCTTTAGTAGTTGACCAAGCTAATGCTTTCAAATTCATCGTTGATGATATTGAAACTAATATGTCTCACGTTAACTTTAAAGAAGTTGCTACTTCATCAGCTGCTTATGCTCTTAAAGATGCATACGATGCTGCTGTTATAGCTGAAATGTTTGCTGGAGTTTCATCATCTTCACCTGACCATGTATTAGGTGCTGACAGTGCAACTGATTTAGCTGCAGGAGTCTTTGATGGCTCTGGTGCTGCTGACTTAGGTGCATCTGAAACTGACCCTCTAGACTTAATGGCTAGAATGGCTAGACTATTAGATGAAGCAAACGTACCTGAAGAAGGCAGATGGTTTGTTGCTAGTCCTGACTTCTATGAAGTACTAGGTCAATCATCTTCTAAATTGCTGTCTGTAGACTTCAACGCAGGTCAAGGCTCAATTAGAAATGGTTTAGTATCAAGTGGTAAACTTCGTGGATTTGACATGTACAAATCAAACAACATTGCTGCAGTATCTAATGCTGCTGGTAAATGTTTGGCTGGACATATGTCATCTACAGCTACTGCACAAACTATTCTTTCAACAGAAGTGTTGAGAGACCCAACTTCGTTTGGTGACATAGTTCGTGGATTGCATGTATACGGAGCAAACGTCTTAAGAGACGATGCTTTAGTTTCTGCATTCTATGGTATTGACTAATACTAAATTTGGGGAGGTCTTCGGACCTCTCCTTTTTTTATAATTAAAAGGATAACAAAATGATGTACGGAAAAGATAAAAAGAAAAAAATGATGTACGGTGGTATGGCTAAAAAGAAAATGATGAAAGGTGGCAGAACTATGTATAGTGCTGGTGGTAATGCTAGTGTAATGCCTAAAGCTACACCTAATTAAAAATGAAAGGAGTTAAACATTATAAAAGAGATGGTACATTACATAAAGGTACTTCTCATAAAATGCCTAATGGAGATTTACATACAAATAAAACTCACACTAAAACAAGTGTAAAATTATTTCATTTTAAAGACTTAAGTAAAAAGGCACAAAAAAAAGCTAAAGGAACAGCATAATGGCAACAACATATTTAGATTTATCAAATGAAGTATTAAGAGAATTAAATGAAATTCCTTTAACTGCATCAAACTTTGCAACTGCTATAGGTTTTCAACAGTTTGTAAAAGATTCAGTTAACAAAGCTATTTTTGATATTGCTAATGAAGAACCTGAGTTACCATTCTTTTCAGCAGGATTAAGTGGAGCAACAGACCCTTTCTATGGAAATACAACTGTAGCTTCAGTAGCTGGACAAAGATGGTATACTTTAAAATCTGGTAGTTCTAGTATAACTACTGATTTTGCAACTGTAGACTGGGATGATTTCTTTTTAACTACAGTTAATGTTAGTGGTGAAACAGCACCTTTTGTATCTAAAGGTTTAAACTTTTTAAGTTTAGCTGATTGGACTAGATACTATAGAGATGCAGAAAATAATGATGATGCAGATTCACAAAGTTATGGTGAACCAATGCACGTTATTAAATCACCAGACAATAGAAAATTTGGGTTAAGTCCAATACCTGATAAAGTTTATAATATACATTTTTATGCTTTTGCTAGACCAACTGCTTTGTCAGCTTATAGTGATGAAATAGTTTTACCAGACCAGTATAAAAATGTAATTTTAGCTAGAGTAAGATATTACGTCTGGCAATTTAAAGAAAGTCCACAACAAGCAGCTTTTGCAATGGATGATTATAAAAAAGGCATGAGACAAATGAAGAGTGTATTATTAAATCCTACACCTAGTTACATGACCGATGACAGAACATATTTTTAAGGGAGATATAAATGACAACTAAGATACCTGTAGAACTCTCAAGTACACCGGGAATTGTAGATAATAGTAATGCTACTGCAATAACTATTGATTCTAGTGAAAATGTAACTTTAACTGGACAGATAACTATAGGTTCTGGTAATAATATAATTAATGCTGGAAATATGACTGTAGATGTAGCAGGAGATTTAACACTTGATGCTGATGGTGGGGATATAATATTTGCAGATGGTGGAACTGAATTTGGTTCTGTAGGTAACTCAAGTGGTAGTATGTTTATTGAAGGATTACCCACTGCAGGAAAAGTAGGCTTAACCTTCTTTGGTTCTAGTATTGAACCTAGAGATGCAGGTAGTTCTTCAAATGGTGCAGTAGACTTAGGTGCAACAGGTGCACGCTTTAAAGACCTTCATCTTTCAGGTGCTGCTTATACGAGTGGCATAACTACAAGTTCTGGTAATTTCACTTTAGATTCAGCAGGAGAAATTATTTTTGATGCTTCAGATGGTATTATAAGACTAAAAGATGATGGTACTGAATTTGGAAAAATATCACAAAACAGTAACAATTTAAGATTTTTCAGTAGTATTTCTGATGCTGATATTTTATTTCAAGGTAATGATGGTGGCTCATCTATAACTGCTCTTACCCTTGACATGTCAGATGCTGGTACTGCTACCTTTAATAATAGTGTTGTTATTCAAGGCAACCTAACTGTACAAGGTACTACAGTAACTTTAAACACAGCTACCTTAGATGTAGAAGATAAAAACATAACTTTAAATGTTGGGTCAGGTGATACTTCAGGTTCTGCTAATGGTGCAGGTATTACTATTCAAGATGCAGTTGATGCAAGTAATAATGCAACTATTCTTTGGGATGCAAGTAATGACGAGTTTGATTTTTCACATCCTATAAATGTAACAGGGAAAATAACTGGAACAGGCATTTCACAATTTGCAGATGTAAATATTCCAGATAACAATGCTATTAGATTCGGGAACTCACAAGATTTACAGGTTTATCACGACGGAAGTAATTCAGTTATTCTTAACAATACAGGTAGATTAGACCTTAGAGCAGCAAATTTAGCTTTTAAAAATACTACTAACAATGAAACTTATGCAACTTTTACAGAAAATGGAGCAGTAGAGCTATATTACGATAACTCTAAAAAGTTTGAAACCACTTCAACAGGAGTAAGTGTAACTGGCAATATTGCTAACGTATCAGGTGACATGACGATAGATGTAGTAGGTGGTATTAATCTTGATTCTGATGGTGGTGAAATAAGTTTTAAAGATGCTGGTACTGAAATAGGCAAATTTAATAACAGCTCTAGTGATTTTGCGATGGAAGCTGGAGTACAAGATAAAGATATATTATTCAAAGGAAATGACGGTGGTTCTTCAATTACTGCTCTTACTCTTGATATGTCTGATGCAGGTTCAGCAACTTTCAATAATGGTGTAAATGTTACTGGAGATTTAAAATTTAATTCTGGCTATGGTTCTTCTGTTATTGGCTATGGTGTTAGAGCTTGGGTAAATTTTAACGGTACAGGAACAGTAGCTATTAGAGAAGATGGTAATGTTAGTAGTATTACTGATAATGGTACAGGTGATTATACTGTAAATTTTGCTACTGCTTTACCAGATACTAACTATTGTGTAGTAGGTTCAGGAATTCAAATAACTAGTCACCCGGCTGTAGGTCTTTCTGTTTCATCTGCATCAGGAGCTCAAGCTACTGGTAGTATTCGTATAGTAGTTTCAACTACTGGTGGTGCAGGAAGTGTAGGACAAGCTACAAATGGTAGTATAATTTCAGTAGCAGTAATAAGGTAATAATTATGGATGAAAGAATAATATTTATAAATGAAGATAACACAATAGGCATTATAATACCAGCTGATTGTGGTTTAACTATAGAAGAAATAGCAGCAAAAGATGTACCTACAGGATTAACTTATCATATTGTAGATAAATCAGAAATACCAACCGATAGAACTTTTAGGGAGGCATGGACATGGGAATAGTAACTAATATAACAAAAGCAAAAGCAATAGTAAAAACAAAATTAAGAGCAGATAGACAACCTTTACTTGAAGCACAAGATGTTTTATTTCAAAGAGCTTTAGAAACTTCTGCTGATACTACTGATATAGTAACTGAAAAACAAAGACTAAGAGATATTACTAATGATGTAGATTCTATGACAACAGAAGCACAATTAAAAATTAAAATAACAACACTAGAAGAATAAATTAATGGCTAGAAGTCAACCATATACCGTAGCTTGTGCAGGAGGTTTAGTAAACTCTGCAAACGCTATAGACCTGTTAAGAACTCCGGGAGTTGCTACAGACTTAAGAAACTTTGAAGTTTCTATTAAAGGTGGTTACAGAAGAATTAATGGTTATCAAAAGTTTGGTACTACTAATGCAACTCAACCAACTAGTAGCACTACAAATATTTTAGGAGTTATTCCTTACGCTGATGGTCTTGTAGTTTGTGCTGGAACTAATATTTATTTTACTCAAGATGGAATAACTTATTTACAAATAAATAGAAGTTCAGTTCATAGTAGTGGTGATAATTATAGTACTTTTACAGGTCGTAGTGTTTTAGCTAGAACTGGTCAAGGGCAAATAAGTTTTGCTTTATTTGAATCAGCTACTTCTGACTATGGTACACTAGTTATAGCTGATGGAGCAAACAAACCTTATCATTTTAGAATGGAAGGTACAGGTGCTAATGTAAACACTAGAACTTTTTTTAGTGGTGAAATAACAGTTACTGGAACTAAACATGTTAAATATGTTACTGTGCATGATAAACATTTAATTGCTTCTGGAGTTGAAGATAATTTAAATACTGTATTTTATAGTAAAACTTTAGACCCAACAGATTTTTCTGGAACAGGTTCAGGTAGTATTGTTATTGAAGACCAAGTACAAGGTATTAAAAGTTTTCGTAACGAGTTAATTATATTTTGTGAAAACTCAATATTTAAATTGCAAAACATAAATAATTCAAGTACTATAGCAGTAGTACCAATAACTAAAAATGTAGGTTGTTTAAGTGGTTATAGTATTCAAGAGATTGGTGGTGACTTAATATTTTTAGCACCAGATGGATTAAGAACAGTAGCTGGTACAGCAAGAATTGGTGATGTAGAGTTAGGAACTATTAGTCAAGCTATACAACCAACTTTAACTGAGTTAGCAAACGAAATAAATCTTTATACAATTAGCAGTATTGTACTTAGAGAAAAATCACAGTATAGATTATTTTATACAAATACTTCAGCTTCTAATTCAGTTCAACGAGGAATCATAGGTACGCTGAGACAAAATGGTTTTGAGTGGTCTGAAACTAGAGGTTTAGAAGTTACATCTATTGGTTCAGGTTTTGATAATAATGGTATAGAAAAAATATATCACGGTGATACTAATGGTTATGTTTATGAACATGATACTGGTAATAATTTTGACGGTTCAACAATCTTAGCAAGATATGAAACACCTAACTATGATTATGGTGATTTAGGAACTTTAAAAACTTTACACTACCTTAGTATTTCAGCAGCAGCAGAAGGTATTGTTGAGCCAAATATACAAGTTAGATTTGATTATGGTGATACTACTATACCACAACCAGCTGACTTATTTGATTTAGGAATTATTAATCCTCCATCAAAGTTTGGTGATGCAATATTTAATACTAATGTATTTGGTGGTGGTGATAATCCACTAATAAGAGTAGCATTACAGGGCAGTGGCTCAAGTAATAATTTTACAATAATAAGTGAAGATACAAAACCACCATACACAATTAATGGTTTTTATGTAGATTATATACCTTCGGGTAGGAGATAATAAATGGCACAGACGTATACAAGACAAAGTTCTTTCGCAGATGGCGATACTATAACAGCAGCATTATTTAATAATGAATTTAATCAATTAGTAAATGCTTTTGCATATTCTTCTAGTAGTGCTACATCTACTGGACACAGACATGATGGTACTGCTGGACAAGGTGGTAACATTCATACTATTGGTGATTTAGACTTTTTAAATAAAATAGTTATAGACAGTACTAATAATAGATGGGGCTTTTATGTTGAAGTATCTTCTTCTGCAGTAGAACAAATAAGATTACAAGACGGTGCTTTACTTCCAGTTACTGATAGTGATATAGATTTAGGAACAACTTCATTACGTTTTAAAGATACTTATACTGATTCATTAACTACTACAGGCAACGTAGCTGTAGGTGGTAACTTAACAGTAACAGGAACAACTACCTTTAATGGTGGTACAATTACAATGGGTGATGCAGCTACTGATAATGTAGTCTTTGGAGCTGATGTAGACTCAAACATTATCCCTGACGATGATGATTCATATGACTTAGGTAGTTCTTCACAACAATGGCGAAACATATTTATTGATGGCACTGCTGAAATAGATACTCTTGCTCTTAATGGAACTACAGTAACTTCAACTGCAGCAGAACTTAATATACTTGATGGAGTAACTTCAACTGCAGCAGAACTTAATATACTTGATGGAGTAACATCAACTGCAGCAGAGTTAAATATCCTTGATGGAGTTACTTCAACTGCAGCAGAGTTAAATATTTTAGACGGAGTAACAAGTACTACTGCAGAACTTAACATTTTAGATGGTGTTACTAGTACAGCAGCAGAACTTAACATTTTAGATGGTGTTACTAGCACAACTGCAGAACTTAATATCTTAGATGGAGTTACATCAACTACAGCTGAATTAAATATTCTTGACGGTAAAGCTTTTCTTGATGAAGACAACATGGCATCAAACAGTGCTACAGGTATTGCTTCTCAACAATCTATTAAAGCTTATGTAGATACTACAGTTGCTGCAACTAATGAAGTTGTAGAAGATACAAGTCCGCAACTTGGTGG
>Ga0209535_1003421_pt1 | contig 10088 bp, 17 predicted proteins | sample LinPmetageLP28_FD_184041 | JGI IMG/M metagenome (GOLD analysis project Ga0209535, IMG submission 184041) | Marine viral communities from the Pacific Ocean - LP-28 (SPAdes) (version 2) | ecosystem: Environmental > Aquatic > Marine > Oceanic | place: Pacific Ocean | collected 2009-08-22
ATAAATAAACATTTTAGATCAATCGAAAATAACTTTAGAAATGATTGGTATTTTCCAATGACTTTTCCCTGGCAAGATGGCGAGACAGTAAAATCCTCATGGAGATTACTGCCTGTATCTCACTTGGACAAGTTTGAGGAGAAAGTCCGAGAAGCTAAAATTTCTTGGGATAAAGAAGTGGCTAATTTCTTAAAAGCATATGATCGTTATCTTATTAACGCTCCTCAGCGTTTAGGAGATGCCTATTCTGTATCTGATTATCCGACTCAGGAAGAGATAAGCGAAAAGTTTGTTTTCGTTAGAGATCACAAACAAATATCATCTTATGACGATACTGATATTAGGATAATGGGTTCTGAAAGACAGAGAAAATTAATTGCTGACAGCATGAAAGATGCTACTGAAATCGCTCAAACGAAATTAGTAGAACACGTTGTTAATGAATTAGAAGATCAGTTAAACAGAGTTCAGGATGCGATGAAATCTTATAATCCCAACGAGAAAGGCGGAAAGTATTTCAAAGATTCAATGCTTGATAATCTCAAAGATAAAAATGAGAAAGTATCGACTATTAATGATTTGATAAACGATGATTCCTTATCGGAAGTAACTTCTAAGGTTGCTTTGATTCTTGCTTCTGTTAATTCTGTCGAGTCTCTTAGAGATAAAACAGAGTTAGGAGAAACTAGAAGAGAGCAATTATCGGACAGTATCGAAGATGCAAAAAGCGACTTAAACAGAAACTTAATCAATAATATTTTCGGTGGTGGTAATGAGTAATTACAGCACAGAAAAATTAGTTGATCTTCATGAGAATAATACTTCTGAAGAAGTCATGATTAAGGCAAGATCACAGCTATCTATGTCAAGCGTTGGGTTAACTTCAATGCTTATCAAGTTGGCTCTTAGAGAAGATAATTCTTTCTCTACGATGGCAACGGATGGTAAGGAAATTGTCTATAACTCAGACTTTGTTAAATCTCTTCCTATGGAGGAGATTAAAGGAGTTCTTATTCATGAAGCCTTGCACGTTGTTTATGAACATCACCTAAGAAGAGGAGAAAGAAATCCTAAGTTATGGAATGTAGCAACTGATTACGTGATTAACGCTTATATTGTTTATGACTTAAGATTGCCTTTACCTGAAGGCGGATTATTAGACAGACAATACAGGGGTTGGAGTGCTGAAAAAGTATTCCAACACTTGTATGAAAATGATGATGATCTGCAAGAAGCTATGAATTCTCTAGCTCAACAAGGTGAAGAAGGATCAGAGCTTGAAGAAGAAAATATTACTAGTAATAATTCTGATTCTGGTTCTGGTTCTGAAGAATCTGGCGAAGGCGAGACCAATGCTTCAGGAGAAATCAATTTAAATGATATTCCTGAAACTGTTGGAGGAGTTTTTGATCTGACTAATGACGATGGTAAAAAGCTATCCGAAGAAGAGTTAAATCAAGAATCGTACAATCTTAGAAAGGAAATCTTTCAGATGAATAAGATCGAAAAGATGGTTGGCAACGGAGGAAATGTTGATTATCTAGGCGATAGGGTTGGAGAGTTGAGAACAGAAAATCATAATTGGAGAGAAGAATTACAGGAGCATTTAATACCTGTTGATTCAGATGCCAATGATTGGAATAGACCAAACAGAAGGCACGTTCATAACGGAATGTATCTTCCATCTAGAAAGAGAGAAGATTCGGGCGGATGTTTCGCTTTGATGTTTGATGTTTCTGGAAGTGTTGGCTCTCAAGAAAGAGATGCTTGTACTAATGAGGTGATTTCTATTGCTAACGACTTAGGAGTGAATAAGTTAATGGCAATGAGATTTGCTCATGTACCCTTCAAAAATGAAGATGGGGAATATTGGGATATTCATGATCTGGATTCAGGTGATGAATTGACTGATATGAAAGACCTTAATCTTTATGGCGGAGGTGGTACTTCTTTCGACCCCCCCTTTGAAGTTTTCAATAACTACACAGATGAAGCTGACGAAGTACAGGCAATCATCTTTTTCACCGATGGCTATGGAGATATATCGGCTGAGAGTGAGCCTGATGTTCCTGTGATATGGGCGATAACTGAAAAGGAAGAATGGTCTAATTTTGAGCCACCTTTCGGAGAAGTTGTTTTTGTATCTGTCTAAATGAATCCCGCTAGAGATTTATAACTCAATCTAGCAACAATGAGAACGAGTGATGTTCGGAGGTATCTGAGTATCACTTGCTCTTTGTTTTGCCCTTCACAAGCGTTTATGGAGGTCTAATTTTCACTTACTGTCGGAAAATGTGCATTTTCCCTGATGACCCGAAAGGGAGTCTTGTTTATTTACAAGACTGATTCAAAAGAATCGAAACAGTAATTTATTTTCATATGGAGGTTAAATATGGAAAATTTAAACATAAAGGTATTTTATAAAAATGTTTATGGAAATGATCTTTGCTATCCTTTTTGCAATACCGCAAAAAATTTAGCGAAGTTAATTAATCAAAAAACTTTTAATAAATATCATTTAGAAACTATTAAATCTTTGAAATATAAGATTGATATTGTTGCTTATAATCCTAACATGGAGGTGCAATCGTGAGTACAATAGCTCGTGACCCTCATACAGGGGAAAATCTTTACGATTATTGGGTTGATGAAATGGGAGTAAAAGATACTTCTCTTTCTCTTAGTGATAGTGGATTTGAATTATTAAGCATTAAACTTGAAGAGTTGTTTGATCTTTTTGGCTATACAAGATTTGATAATGATTATCGATTAACGGATGAAATGGAAAATGATTTTTGCGATATCAGAAATGATCTTATAGACATTTTCAATAAAGGTAAGGAGGTTCATAATGAATAAATTGATAACTATATTGATATCAATGTCCTTTGTAGTATTACTATTTCTTGGCATTATCTATGCCGAAGGGATGGTATATTTACATCACGTGCCGAGAATCATTTATATATTTCCAATGGCGATGAGTTTTTTTTCTGGATTTTTGTTAGGAGTTTTAGTTCTAACAGATAGAGGAGAAAAGTAGATCATGGAAAATATAATAATGGATGCTTTGAGTAAGAGTAAATCTTCTCTTAAAAAAGAAGTGGATGCTTTAACTTATCAGCTATGGTCGAGAGATAGTGCCATATCTGTATGCAATGAAAAAATCAAAGGCAATCAAGGTCGTTTAGATTTATTGCTTATGTCAATTAAGGCAAAATCCTTGTGTAAATCACACAGGGATTTAGCTAGATATCGTGATGAATTGCGTGATCTAGATAAAAATATAAAAAGTCTTAAAGGTTACATAAGGATTAAGCCTAGCGAAGAAATCATAATTCAAAAAGAGAAAGTTTTAGAAGCTTATGAGGAATATCCTGAAAAGTATAAAGCCTTTAGGAAACATATGGTTTTAGTCCAAAAATCTAATAATCTTTATGAGTATCGCTATTATACGATACACAGAAATTCAGAATTAAACGATTTTAAATACACAGCAACTTATAGTTCATCTGTGTATGCAAATACTTTAGTTGAGATAAAAAGTTTAATAGATGATCGGATGAAAGATTGGTTTAGAAATGAGGTTGAGTTATAAGATAAAGGAGAAAACAAATTAAAAGCGGTAGCTACCTACTTAGGTAGTTACCGCTTTTTTTTTGGTCTGAATTGACGACAAAATCTGCGGTGCGTTTTTAAAATATTTACTAGTAATAGTTGTTATAAGGGTTTTAGAGCATTAGTGATGGGGGGGGTAAAAAAACACAACATGTTGTGTTTCATGCTTTACTAGTAAATATTTTCTTATCTTATGGGCGGTGGATAAATCTGTGGATAACTTGTGTATTAACTGTGGATAAGTATTGCATTGTGCAATCTTTATTGTTATAGTTAGTTTATCTCTTTGAGAGACCTCCATATCTAAGATAGTTAGATGTCACACTTAGAGGTAGTCAGGTAAAACTGGCTACCTCTTTTATCAAAAACCCAAATTTTTAGTAGAACCAATGATAGTCTATAGGTAGTTTGAGGTAGTCAGTTGCACAAGAATTTACTAGTAAAATATTTATATTAGTTGCTGCATCATGCGTTTCACGTGAAACATTGCTTTCAATCTGATAGCTATTTGCTTATAATTATTGAATGTTCGCAGTAGTAAAACACACTTGTAAATTAGATATACCTGACCCAAAGAATGTATTCTCTGCTAAGAGCAGTATGAAATGGGTACATTTGGTTTGGGTTTTTGAAGATGAGTTACAAGCACTTACATACGCAATATCTTTGCTTGATGACCCTTTGTTGAAAGCCAATGATTATATGTACGAATCTGCTATAAATCAGTTACAAGAAAATAGATTTTATCAGTTAGGAAATGAAAGTGTTGCTATTGCCGAAATACAGGAAACCCCCGAAATAATTTACGAAGAAATTCAAGAGGAGAAAGAAGATGAAGAGTCTATTCATTAGGTGTTCGCAAGAAACATACGAACTAGCACACGCTTTAGCAAAGAAAGAAAGTAGGTCTTTGAACAAACAAATAATACATATGATACACAACGAAGCTGATGCTAAAGATGTCGAAATTGTAAAAGAAGATACAGGTGTTGAAACTGTTAGCTTGAAGTCTGGCTTATCAGGGCTTGTTGAAACAAGGACACAGGACTTTCTTGATTAACGTACCAATATTCTAGAAGAGCGTTGGCACACTCTTTGGCAATTTCTATTTCTGTTTCATTAACCTTCACAGGATTTCCTGACATAATTTTCCAAAATACTTTTTCTTTTTGATTACCGCACTTATCAATGATTAATCTCTGCGTTGTAATTAAGATGCAAGATTTAGGTAATGGTTGAGACAAGGAATTATTACTAGTAAATATTGTTCTTTCGTAGCTGGGAGTTTTGATCCACGCTCCTGATTTTGAAATTATGCCTAGATATTTATTACAAACATTATGTTGTTTTGCATTGAGATAGTCATCTGTGTACATGACATCTATTATATGTTGATCTAATACTATTGCCCTACCTAGTTTGGTATCTTCGATAGGTCTAATACATATCTTCTTTTGTTTGTGTAAATGTGGATTGCCTATGTCATTGATGTGCATAGAATCATTAGAATGACCAATCGAAGTCGTCTTGTATTTCTTCTGCTTCATTATACCTTCCATTTAAAGGATTAAAGGTAAGTTCTGTTGTACCGCATTTTGCACTCCATCCCCATCTTGCTTTCCATACATTAATACTTACACTACTATCACCCCTGTAAACTGTCAAACCCATATCAGCTTTAGAAAAGAAAGCCATAGAGCCAGAAATCCCCACACCTGTAACAATATCTTTTTTACCATCTCTGATTTGTGGTTTATTTGGATGTGCCACAAAGAAAACTGCGACATCATGTTGCTTTGCAAATAACTGAACCTTAGTTAGCATATCGCTTACTTGATCTGTCTCTAAACCATTAGCTTCTTTGTGTATAAAATTGTATGGGTCTATCACTAGTATTCTTATGCCATATCGCATGACCGCACTAGCACCCTTTTCTAGTATGCTCTCAATCGTTGGCAAACCCCCATCTTGATAATCTTGAAATAAGATGTGTTCATTAATCCAATCTACAGCAAAATCTTTTTCTTCTTGTGTCATTCTTTCGTTCTGACCTTCAAAGAATGGCTTACCTACTAAGACTTGTGCTAACTGTACTGAATGTAAAGTAGGAGGTTTTTCAAAAGAACAATAACAAGTTTTCCAACCATAATTTTTAGCTACATTTACTATAATTTGATCTAAGAAAGCTGACTTTCCATCGCCTGGATATCCTGTGACTATGTTTAAATAACCTGTCTGTAAAGTAAAAAGTTCATCTACTGAAGCTAAACCTGTACTCACTCCTCTCGGCTGTCCTTGTTCATAAAGTGATTGAAACTCATCTGCATAATGTTCTATGTTATTTAGACCATGTAAAGGCACAGGATTAGCATTAAGTATTTGTTTCCTTACTGTTTCTGCATTGGTTTTAACCAATAACTCGTTTGTGTCTTTGTGTCCTTGATAATCAACAACATAACATCTAGCTTTGTTAAGTCTACGAGATAACTCTTGTGCTAGGACTTGACCATTTTCATCACTATCTACAGCTAGAATTATCTTATCAACATCTTTAAACTTATCTTTATCTTCCCAAATATACTTAAACCTACCATCTTCTGACGGGTCTACCTTACCTTCTGTAATCTTATTAGGCGCTCCATTTGGGACAGAATAAACTGTTATGTTTGAATGGTCTTTAAAAGATTCAAACACGCTTAAAGCATCTATTTCACCTTCTGTGATTACAACTGTTGACTCTATTGTAGGCAAATTGTCATTGTGTAATTGTGTACCCCACAATCTAGTAGCATTATTATCCCACCAAAAACTTTTTTTATCATCACAACTTCTCCACTTGACTGCAATGGTCTTACCGCCTTGATCGAAAGTAAAACCTATTACTGGTAAATATTTCTTTTCGGTCAGAATACAGCCGTGATTTGTTGCTGTCTCTGGATTGATACCTCTTTGTCGCAACCATTCGGCAGATTTACCATCGCTTTTATTTTCTGGTAGCTCGATTGGTTTTAATGATTTAGGTTCTGTTTTGATAGTGGTCATTTTTACTCCTTGTGTTCTTGATATCGCTCCATTAATGCCACAATGATGACAATGATAGACGATTGTTTCTGAATTTATATTTACTGATAGCGGTGTGTCACTTCTATTTTTTTTTCTATCCTTCTGACAACTTGGACAGGTAATTTTGTATTGCCCTTGACCATAATTATTTGTTCTGGGATTTGTGTTGATATGATTTTTTATTTCATTCTGTTCTTGACTTTGCATATAACCTCCATTTATGCTGTATATACTTACTACTTAGTAGATACTTATTATTAAAACTTAGTAAGTATATATACCTACTATATATCGCCCTTATCAAATTCTTTATCAATAATCTTAGCTATACTATTAGCTAATCTTTTCCTAGATAACAAAGGGAACTTATTTAATTCTTTAATGCTTTTTAAAATTTGTTTCTTGTCTATATCGTTTCTAAAACAAAGCCTAACAAAGTCATCTGATGAAAAATAAGTAAGAGAATTATTTGATGTAGTTAGATTTTTACTAGCTAAATCTCTTATAGCTTGTTTTAAAACTAATAAATCTACTTTTTTAATGTCACTCTCCATATCACTTAGCTTAAATCATTAACTACACATTTGCAAATAACTATGATAACATTGTTCAAACATCATTAATTTTTGGAGAAAAAAAATGAAATTTGAAATCAAAGAAGGCATACCTTTGCCTGTCGGTAGAGGTAAGCCTAGAAAGTATGATATACCTTTGCAGACCATGAAGGTAGGCGATCATATATTGATCTTATTGCCTAAGACTAAGATACCCCAAGAAGTAAAAATTATAAGAAACTTTGTACTTAGGTATCGGCACAAAAATCCAACTACAAAATTTACAGTAAGACAATTAGAAGAGGGAGTCGGCATATGGAGAGTATAAAAAATATTATTGAGGTTATTAGATGAAACAGACTTCAGAATCTGGACATTGGTACACACAAGAAGGTGAGCCTATGTACACAATCATAGGTGCTAATGGTAAGGAAAGAAATACTACTTTAGCTGATGCTAGAAAATTAAATCTTGTTCCATCTGTTACAGGCATTATTGGTGTTTCTTCAAAACCAAGTCTTGAGAGGTGGAAAATTACAGAAGCAATTAAATCAGCAATATTTTTAAACATAGAAGCAGACGAGACAATAGATGAGTATGTGAATAGATGTAGACAACATTCACAGTTGGTAGGTAAAAAAGCGTCTGAAAGAGGTAGTGAAATTCATCATGAGATAGAAGAAGGATTTGTAGCAAACAAAGAATCAGAACCATATTTAGCTATAAAAGATTGGCTAGATGAAAATTACCCCTTTGAAGAATGGATAGCAGAAGATTCTTTTTGTGCTAAAGAAGGTTATGGGGGAAAGATAGACTTATATTCCGAGAATGGGATATTTATAGATTTTAAAACCAAAGATGATTTAAAGGGCAAAGACCCTGACAAATTGGTTTATGACGAACATGGTATGCAGTTATCAGCTTACATTCAAGGATGTGGATTTGATAAGGCAGAAAGAATTTCTATCTTTGTAGATAGAGAGGAAACAGGCTTGATAGCTTGTCATGTATGGAATGAGGAGACTCATTCTAAACATAAAGAGATGTTCAATAGTTTATTAAATTATTGGAAATTAACTAAAAACTATAACCCTATGGAGAAAACAAATGGCGGATAAAGAACTTACATATGGAGAGGTGTGGAAAACCTTATCCAAAGTAGATGTGTCTAAACACACAGAAGAAAAGATGAATTTAACTTACTTGAGTTGGAGCAGAATGTGGATGTTGTTGTGTGACAATTTCCCACAAGCACAATATGAGTTTGTTGATTTTGACGGAGTACCTTACAAGACCTTACCTGATGGAACTACAGAAGTTGTCACTAAGATATCTATTGATAATTTATCTAGAGAAATGAGACTTCCTGTAATGGATTATAAAAACAATCCTGTAGTTAATCCTCATGCTAGACAAGTATCTGATAACTCAATGCGTTGCTTAGTTAAGAATGTAGCAATGTTTGGTTTAGGCATATCAGTATTCACAGGTATGGCGGATGAGACTTTGCCTGACGAAACTAAGGACAAACAACCTCAAGGCAAGAAAACTGCTCCTGTAAAGGCAGTAGAAGAGCCAAAGGCAGAAGAACCCAAAGCAGAACAACCCAAAGATGAAGCGTGGGCTGAAGTCTTTGTAGAAGGTCTTACTAAGCTCATTAATGCTTTTAAGACTAGAGAAGAAGTAGTGGGATGCTACAAAGCAAATAGCGAGTCAATCGGTATTTTAAAAGACAAATTCAATCATCTGAAAGAAACATTAGATGCGAATATAAAAAAACATATAGACACTTTACCAAAGGAGGAAAAGTAAATGGAAGAACGTATGCAAAGTGATGGAGCGATCTACACAAACAATTACAAGCAAAATGAAAAACAACCTGATTGGACAGGTAAAGTTGCTTTAGATAAAAACCTACTAAAAGCCTTAGTAGAGAAAGTAAAGAATGGCGAAGAAGCAGAAATGCGAGTAGCTTTGTGGGATAGAAGAAGTAAGAATGGCAACGATTACAAGTATGCTCGTTTGGATATTCCGCAACCGCAAAAGCAACAAGCAGAAACAAGTCCTCAACCTGTAGTAGAAGCAAAACCTGTTATTAGCGATGATGACTTACCTTTCTGACATGAAAGTAGATAAAGCTATGGAAGAGCTTCATAAAGAAATTGACAATGAGAGTGGAGAAGTCTGCTCTCATTTGCAAACTTTAAAGGAGATACATGAAAGATTGGAAAAGTGTATAGCTATGTTTGAATCGGCAAACGATCATAAACAAACTATAAGCATACAAAGTTATCAAATGGTCATGTACGAAATCAGTAATAAAATAAACAAAACTATTACTAGTAATAAATAATATTTTAGGAGATGAGACATGAAAGATGTCTATGAGTATCAAGAAGAAATTTCCTACAAAGCTAATTTTAATAATTGGCTAAGTATGAATACTAGAGAAAGAATAAATGCCAAAGAAAAACCTCTTGATTTAGTTGTTGCCAAAAGAATGTTTAACGAAACATATGGTGGTAAAAGAATCACAGATAGTTTTATGGATAAATTTAGGTGGAGAAAAAAAGATGGGTAAAGGAGATAAACGTAGACCGATGCAAGTACCAAAAGAAAAGTTTGATGAAAATTTTGAAAGGATTTTTAGATCAAAAAATGACAAACAAACAACATTAGAAAAAAGAATAAGCGAGATAAAACACGACAAAAAATCAGGAGAAGAAAATGAGTGAGGAAGAATTTGAATGGTGTATCGAACAAATTGAATGGATACATAGTCAATTATCTGAATTCAGAAATGGAGCAGAAGTTGATTTAGAAGCTCTACAACATTTTGTAGAAGATATAAGA
>Ga0209535_1003423_pt1 | contig 10083 bp, 10 predicted proteins | sample LinPmetageLP28_FD_184041 | JGI IMG/M metagenome (GOLD analysis project Ga0209535, IMG submission 184041) | Marine viral communities from the Pacific Ocean - LP-28 (SPAdes) (version 2) | ecosystem: Environmental > Aquatic > Marine > Oceanic | place: Pacific Ocean | collected 2009-08-22
GAATTGTCGGTATTCGGTGGAAGTGAGAAAGAATTTATCAACATATATAATCAATCCAAACAAGAACCATTTGACTTTTGTTTCCTCAACATTCAAGATTTAACAGCACGAAGAAATTTTGAAGAAGAACCATTATGGGATATGACTAAAAAGAAAACCGACTTACCAAAAAAAGAAGAAGAAACCGATTTAGAATTAGATGAAGAAAATACCGACGACGAGAAATAAAATATAATATAAATATATAAATGGCGTATTTCAATCAACTACAAGGATATATGAGTAATCTCCAAGAAGGAATTAACCACGAAAACGATGTTAAACAAGAATACGGAAATAAATTAGCAAATACAATTGAAGATAAATTTAACGCCATATCCCAACAAGCGGAAGGTTGGGGTGGGGCACTTACTGCTGCTGGAACTGTTTGGAAACACGGTAGAAAAGTATACAGAACTCTTCAAAGTCAACAATCCGCCGCAACTGATGCCGCCACTACTACAGCAGAAACTACTGGTGGAGATGTTGCCGCTGCTGCTCAAACCGCAGTAAGTAATATCGGTAGTGCTGCCGCTACATTTACACAAGGTATAACATCGGCAAGTGCCGCTGGTGGACTTGCTTCCTCAGTTGCTGCCTCTGCTGCTCCCGCCGCCGCTGCTGCTGTTGTGGGTGGGGGAACAGCATCCCAACTTGCCGCCACTGCCCAAGCAGCGGGTGGTAGAATATCAGTTGCTGCTGGTAGGTCGGTAATCGCTGGACAACAGACTTCTACAACATCAGTTAATATGGGTGATGCTATTAACGCCGCAAGAGAAACTGGTCAAGCAGCGGGACAAACTGGGGGTTCTGCTGGTGCTCCAGCAGCACCTATCTCTGGAACTGCTACAGAACAATCTGCTCTAGTTGGACTTCAACCAACACCAAATCCAACTGCTGCTGGTGAGGGTGCTGGTAAGTCGGTAGTTGAGAGCACAGTCGGTGGTGATGAAGATGCGGCGAGTAGTGTAGTAAGTAATGTAGCATCTAAAGTAATGGGTGGTATGGATGCTGCTTTAGACGGCATTCCAGTTATAGGTGAAATAGTCGGTATTGGTAGTTTGATAGGTGGTTTAATACACGGATTAGATAAAAAGGGTGAACAAGCAAAGGCAGCATCAGCAAGTATGACCAGCGGAACATTCGGTGGTGGTCTGGATACATCCGTTTTCAAGGGGAACACACTTAGTAGCGGCGGCGGTGGATACACTGTCTAAATGTTTTTTAGATTTGATATGAGATTTTTTAGTAGTCCAAGAATATAACTTATTACAATCAGCACAAAACCAAGTATCCCCCTTCCTACTCGCCAGATATTTTTTGTTTCTCTTTAATTCTTTCTCGTGATTTTTATAGTAGTAAACCTTCTGTTGAGCAGCATATAAATTAGATTTTTTAGCATATCTTTTTTTATGATATTCAGCGGCACTTTGAGTCGGTATTTGTTTGTTTAACAACCAAAGTCCAGACATAGTTTCATCGTGTTTCTCAATCCATTCTCTTTCTCTTTTTTTCAAATCACCTCTTGTAATTCCATAACAAGTTTCTAGGACTAGGAGTTCTTTTTTTCCAAGCATATACATAGTCATACAAGTATTAATTATTGAGTTATGTTGTCTTCTTCTTTGTATCCAATTCTTAGTTGAACCATAGTAAATCTTATCATCATCTGGTGAAGTAATTTGGTAAATATAACCGACATCTAACAATTCATTATTATCCATATATAATAATAAAATAAAATAAAAACGAGAAAAGAACGCCAACTTTTAATCCCAAGATATAACCACTGGTTGGCATATTTTTTTCTTTTCTTTTTCTGCTAATTCTTCGCAGTTCTTAATATGAATCTTTGATTTTAAATGGTTATGAATATGACCTCTACTGATTTCTCTTTTACAAATATCACACATCAATTTCTCTTTTAACCATTCAGTATATCTCCTCATATATAATTTAGAATATATTTTTCTTTAAATTGATATTGCCGATACATTTGCGGCAATGTGGTTAGTGCCGATGATTGCCTCAAGATTGGTTATTTCAGCAAAGAATACTTTGGTTTTACCGATTTTATAATTTAATGGGTGGTTAATATCACTATGATTACTACCGACAAATAACTTACCTATCATTTCTTTATGACCAGATTCCAAATCTTGTTCAAACAACTCTATAGAACAAGCAGTAGCAAGAGAACTGGATATGTGAATATCCTTAATTAAGAGTTGTTCATTGTGAGCAGTCGCATAAAACATTGACTTACTGCTGAAGTGTTTTGCTTGTAGAATATTGTAAACTGTGGATGTGGATGTTTGTTTTACCGATATATCACCTTGATTAGTAAATGTATTTCCAGAACTGAATACTGTGATTTTATTTACAGCACAGAACAAATTAGTTCCAGAAGCAATTCCCGACCCAGTATTAACTATGGTAGTTCCATTCATATTAAAGACGCAAGTCTGGGGTTTTCTTTTATTTGAATCACTTGTATCACTTACCAATCCTTCAACCTTGACTTGCCGAGCACCAGTTCCAGTATCTCTCACATCAAGAGCAGATGTAGACTTAACATCTAAGGCGGTATTCGCACCAGACCCATCACTGATTTTAAATACATTGAGATTACCACTACTACCTAATGTAAAAGTCCCAGCAACAGCAGTATCATCTATTGCTCTTATAACGGTATTACTTACTCTCGCAGAACGGTCTTCAATTTGAGTGTAGATTGGTTCAACTATTTCTTTCAACGACATTATAATAATTTAAGATATTTTAATTTGGAAAAATAAAATATATTAATAATATATAAAATGTCTGTTGCCGAAAACTCAAAATTTATTGCCCTCGTTGCCGATAATGGAACTGAATTCACAAGTGAACAAAAAGCGATTTTTACCGTTCACCCAGATATTGGTTTTGTTAAGGGTAAAGATTCATACCTTTCATTTGATATGCTCAACACTTGTCCTAATTCCCGAGTTAATTTATTTCCAGCAACTTCTGGTGCTTCCTCAATAATCCAGAGAATGGATATTTTCTCTCTTGCTAATGGTCAACTCTTAGAATCACTTACTAACTACAATTTGTGGTGTGGTATTGAAAACCAATATATGGAAGAAGATAATGCCCATTCCCAACTTAAGAACGGAACTGACCCAGAATGCCGTGCCTACACTTGTGCCCAAACAGCGGGAACCAAAGCAAATGTGCTTACAGAGCGTGGATATGCTGGAGACCCACGAGGAACTTTAGACTTAGGAAGTGAGTTATTTAGTCAAATATCTTCTGGTAGTGGTGTAGTAAGTGGTGCTAATCAAGAATTAGATGTTGATACTGAAATGTGTGCTAAAAAATTCTCTGCTCGTAAATTCTGTATTCCACTTAAGTCGGGAATCTTTTCTCATTTCGGCGTAAGTGAGAAATTAACTCCTATCCTATTATTTGGTGGTCTTCGTATTGAAATTACTTTTGCCGAAGATAAAAAAGTTATGACTCGTGCTTATGTTGCTAATGGTGCTCTTGATTCAAATGGAGCAAAAGTAATGGTCAAGGCAGACTCTATTGCTAATGGTATTGCTGTTGACGATATTGCTACTGCTGCTGCTAATGCTGGTCGTGGTGCTAAAACCTTGAAAACTATTGTTATTACTGGAACTAACATTGCCGACCCAGCAGACTTAGGTATTGTTAAGGGTGCTAATATGATTTTACAAGGAACGGGTGGGGCGACCCAAACTGAACAAGCATTTACTGTAGACCACGTCCACCGAGAATTTTCACAAACCGACGGAACACCGACTGCCCGAATCGTTATAGTCCCGACTGCTAATCTCGCAGCGTCTACTGGTTGTAAGATTTGCTTTGCTAATGATTCAACACAATCCACTTATAAACTCAAAAATGTTGAACTTAAGGTATTACAAGTAATCCCACCTCAAGGTATGATGAAAGGTATGATTAAGGAATCCCAATTTGACTACATATCTTGGGATTGTTTCTTGGATAATCTTCCACAGACTTCACTTAGTCATCAAAGCGACATTACTTCAGTTGCTTCTGCTGCTAAAAGTATCTTCACACACTACATCTCTGTAGCAAGTGAAAATGAAAAATATGGACAGAATTATTACAATGGTCAACCACCACACCGAACTTTCTTAAACTCGGTTCAGTATTTCATCAACAACAAACTTTACCCTCTCAAAGCATATGACCCTACAGCAAAAGGCGATAAAGTCGTTAATATGAATGAACTTGTGAAAGCATTTAAATCTATAGGTAAAGATGTTAAAAGACTTGGTGAATGCCGAAAGGGTAATATCTGTGATTACACTAATACTTACTTACACGCCAGAGAACTCGCACGAGGCGAACAATTTGTCTACAATCTTAAAGACGCTGAACCACAGATTCGTCTTCAATTTAGTAATTCCCGAGATACTGCTGTAGATGGGCAGACTTGCGGTAATGTGAGAATAATTAACTTTGTTTTCTCAGTTAAAACAATTATGATTAACAAAGATAATCTCCAACTTATTTTGTAAATGGAATTTTTTTATAATTAAAATATTTTATTAATATATAAAATGCCGATTGAAAAGAATTATTTTAGTATTTCGCCACTCAACGATAATCCTCTCCAAAGTTCGGGAACTAATGGTGTTGCTGGTGGTTTCTCATTCAAAGAGTCTAACCCAATAATCAAGTTCAGTCTTCCAGCAGTTGAAAAATTACTGGAAACACGGACACTGGTTCTATCTGGTCAGTTCATAGTTAAACAGCAAGATACAGACGAAGGATTTAGAAACCCGACTTACGCTAATTTAGAAAATGATAATGGTGCTTCTATATCTAAGGAAACTGCTTGTAATATCCCGAATCACGGCGGAGTTCACAATGTTATAGATAAAGTGGTTATTCAAACAAAAAAAACAAATACGAGTTAATTAACATTCATAACTATCCAGCATACTCCTCACTTAGACAAGCATACACTAACAACGACGAAGATTACTTGTGGGGTAATGCCGCAAACCGAACACTATCACAAGGTAATCACGCCAACGAAGTCAATCGGCGAATCCAAATTATAGCAGACAAAACTGCCCAAGATTTGAAAACAAACAACAACCGAGAACTCGGTGTTCCATTCTCACTTAAATTAGATATTGATTTATTTCAGTCTGGAAACATTCATTTAGGTCAAGCATATACTAATGGTCTTATGCTCACTCTCCACTTAGCACCAGATTCTTCAGTGTTATTCCAGAGATTTAGAGATAAAGCATCAACTGGTGGTGGTGCGACAACTATGGACTTATCTAACTCTATGTATTGTTTAAGAAATCTTAAGTTAGAGGGACGATACATTGTCCCAACACCTCAAGAACTTAAGTCATACCAATCACAGATTCCACTCAATTCCCAACTTAACTTACTGAATGATATTCACGCTGACCAAGATAATATTTCTTACACTCCACAACTTAACTCGGTAAAAGCAATGTGTAATTTATATCTGGATAAAGACCAAACCAACAATCTCAACTACCAGCAACCTAACTTCCGTCTTCCAGTCGGTTTAAAACAAATAGAACACAAAAAAGATAATCTACGATTCCCATTCACATACCCACTCAAAGTCCAACCTAATTATGAATCTTTGGTTGAATCTGGTGAAGGTTCAATCAATCCTTCACAATACCTTAAGCGTGAAAACATTATGGGTGATATTGAAATTAGAAAACATTTTGAAAGAGCATTACTCGGTGGTATGGAAGCAAAACGAAGTTCTGCTAATATGCGACGAACTGCCAACAATTTAGAATTTGATTACAGAGATAGAACTAATGGTATTTACAGTGCTGGTAATGCTGCTGTTGAAGGAACTGCCGTAGCAACTACAGACGGAGTCGGTAATCAGTTATATCCAGAGTTATTAGGACTTGGTGTTGATTACACTTATGGTGTCGGTAATTCTCTCAATTACATTAATCGGGATTACTCTAATACAGTTCATTCTGGAGTCAATGCTGGTTCTCTGTTGCTTCCAGTTGATAGGCGAAACAAGAGTGAGTTAGTCCAGACTTTCGTCAAATACAATGCCGCACTCAATTTACAGACTTTAGTGAAAACAATGTAAAGTTAATTTTTGTCTAAACTTTTTTTTAAAAAGTTTGTTATATTTTATGTTGGGGAAGTTGTTAAAGAGAATAGTTTGTAAGATGACTATATGTTGTAAATCTAATTGTAGTTTAGAACCAGATATTCATAGTCAATTAGTTAAGTCAGTTGAAAAATAAAATATATTAATATTATGGACTTAAAGATTTATAAAATCAACAACGGATACAAAATCGGTAAAAAAGATGGTTCAAGATTAGGAGAAATTTATGGTCGCAGGTATTACATTACGAAAAGACCTATGCGACGAGACCCAGCAAAGAAACTCTTAATAAAACTACAACTTGCCGAGCAAGGTAAACGGATAAAAGTCAAGTCCCGAAAAAAAAAATTTTGTGATGGTTGGATAAGAATTGACCCCATCAAGACTAAAAGAAAATATGTCTACACAGATGACCCAGCGGAAGGTTGGGAAGATTTATTATATTATTTTTAATTTCTTGGTTATTTATATAAATGACTTCAATCAACTTAGTATCGCCAGTTGGAAATGGACACACCTATTCAGTTAGATTTAGAGAACCATTAGTTATTGAACCTAATTCAAAGGTATATTTGAACTTCGCAAAGTTCAAAAGAAATTCTTCAGTATATTTTACAAGCGACCAAACTATAGAAGTTTTGTTAGGTGATGTATTACCGACTGTTATACCAGCAGACACATCTATATCAAACTCGGTAATGACTCTCAACAGTATTACTATCCCAAGTATAAATCCAATTACTGGACAAACTGGATACACACCAGACCAATTAGAACTAGTTATTAATGAAAGACTTGGTGGTGTTGAAGATGTTGATGCTGATTATGGAATCCGTGCCGTAGGAGGTGTGCCTAAACAAATGTTCCTTTACAATCCAGTCTATGAAAGAGAAGACACTTCCAAAATTGCTATAGGTTGGTATAAAGATTATAATCTTTCAAATCAGTCTGCTACTAAATGGATTGGATTATCCGCAGAACATAACATAGGAATCGGTGCTGGTGGTGATGGAGAAGTTGCTGTTAAAACTTCTGCTGATTTTGGTGCTGGTATTTATTATGATTGTTATGGATTATCTAAACAAGCATACGATTTCTCATATATCGGTAAATTGGATAGTCCAGCACCACACAATCTAATTACATTCAAAGCAAATAAAACTGCTGGTGGACAACAAGGTAATATTTTCTTAGGACTTAGTTCTATGGACATCGCAGATGCTGTTAAGTCTGGTGGTAGTGATTGGACTGAATATGCTGATGCTGGTTCACATAATAAATTTACTCAAGGCACGGGTGGGACACAGACTTCAGTTTCAACAAGAACATTACTGAATCCTATTCTTTATCAACCAAACACTACCGACGCAATCCAGAATTCCGCTGGAGCGGCAAGTCTTATAACAGCAGTTCCCCAAGCATTTATGGGTGTAGAACTTACTGGTGGTGCTTCTCCAAAATTAAATGTATGGCGAGGAATTAACTTTGAAACTTCTGGTGGAACACCAACTCATCCAGCAAAAGAATTAAACAGAATGGAACTATTATGGACTTGTCCTATACAGTCTTTAACAAATGGAATAGCAATAACCGAGATTCAAATTAAATTAGCAATCCAGACTTACTGGGCAGAAGGATTTGCTGCTAAAAAAACTGATAAATTAGGATTCCGTATATTTAATCTTAGTTCCTCACAAAGTGTGAGTAGTTCTAATATTATATATGATAGTAAGAATGCTACCAATTGGTTAACTTATAACTTTTTCAAACAAGATGGATTAACCGACTTTACTGCTGGGACTGATGCTCAAAAAGCACAGAAGGCAAACTCACAAATTCCATTCAATGTATTAATGTCTGCTCAAAAAAACGGTGAAGGATTTGAGGATATTGAGATGATTGGATTTGAGAAAATCGGTGCTAATTCCCCACTTGGAACAGCGACTAATGCTTCACCTATTACTTTAGTTCAAAATTATCAATTGAAATTTTCTGCCGAATTAGCAAAATATGTTGGTGTTTTAACAAGTGAACCATACAATCCCAACGCTCCAGAAGGTGAAGTCCAAAAAATATCAAAGACTGATGCTGACCAACATACAGACGAGTCTTACTCAATCTTCCTCAAAAATTTATCAATATCAGCATACAAGAATATACAGAGTAAAGCAATGAGTTCTGGTAATAATGTTCAGTCGGCGGGTTATTCCCAACCTATTATACACGATGTTCCAACACCTTACGCAGATTCCAAAATAATTAATAATGGTAGTGGTGATATACAAGTCGGGACTTTCCAACCGTCCATACTTAAGAAACTTGATTTAGATAATAACCGACAAGTTCTCAATTCACTTGATGTAGAAATTCGGGATATTGAAACTAATGAAATTAGTGAGGGACTTAGTGGGAGTGTAATCAATTTCACGATAGAAAAACCTATGTAATACTTTTTAAAAAAAAGTAAAGCAAAAACATTTATGTAGGTAGATAGTAATGAACAATCTAAATTCAACCAAACATATTTGCCAACGACCACCACGAAAACCCAACACTCTTGCCGAACAAATGAAGATTAAGAGATTTGACCCTATAGAACTGAAAGCGTGGAATTCAATTTATCCCGACATAACTTATAAAAATAAAAAACACAATTCACAGAAGATATTTGATGGGAAAGTCCAAAAAGACGCTCCTCAAAAACCACCACCAAAGAAAGAATTTGATATAGTTAAAAAACAGAAAGCATTGCCTTATAAAAAGAAGAAACCAAAGAATCCAAAAGTATTTCAAGAAAAAAAGAAATTGAAAAAATAAAATATATTAATAATATATAAAATGTCTATTGCTGAATTACTTGATTATGGATTGAAAGAAGTGCCTCAACAGAGCGAGATTAGAACCGAAACAGTTGAAACTAACAACGCTACAACTGATACATCTAAAGTGTTTAAATTCACTATTAGAAATGTCGGTTTTCTTGAGGGAACTTCTATGTTGACTTTTAAATTAAAAAATCTCTCTGGTGGAAACAACGATAAATTCCGTGTAAATCTCTGGTCGGGTGCTCTCGGTTGTATTAAGAATGCTCACTTAAGAATCGGTGATTATGAAGTCCAGAATGCTCAAGATGTAGATAGAATTGCTGCTATGTTAAATCTCAATAAGTCGGTATTACAGCGACGAAATGTTTTAGGTCATTATCTCGGTAATTCATTAGAACTTGAAGTTCTTGCTGCTGCCGCTGTTGGACGAGGTTCTGGAACTGACGCAACTGGTCGTGGTCAAATTGTTTATAGTGATTCAAACTCTGGTGTTAATTTTGGAACTGCCGCCGATGGAACTGGTGCTGCTGTGAATTCTCTTGCTGTAAACTCAACTGTTTCTCTTAATGAAAAATTCGGTATTCCACTCTCAATGATTTTCCCTTGCCTTAAAGGTCGGTCTTTACCACTCTTCTTATTTACTGATTACAATATTCAGTTAGAATTTGAAATGAACTTTAGTGATAAATATGCCTACAACCTTACTAATGTCCCACAAACAGTCGCTGGTGTTGCTGTTCCATACAAACCTTCCGCTGCTGCTGATAGTTTCTCACCATTTTCTGCTCTTACTACCGATGTCGGTTTTAATGAAGTTCAGTTAGTAGTTGATTATATGCTTCCACCTTCGTCGGTAATTAATAACTTTTTAGAACAAACTACTAAACAAGGCGGATACAGATTTGAATTTCCCGAGATTGCCGTAGTTAAGAAAAAACTCGCCGCAGTCGGTAATTCTAAAGAAGTTCAAGAAGTCGAACATAGGTTAGGTCAAACTGGTAAGGAAGTTCACAATGTAGTTATGGCGAAACGATTTGTTGATTA
>Ga0209535_1003424_pt1 | contig 10083 bp, 7 predicted proteins | sample LinPmetageLP28_FD_184041 | JGI IMG/M metagenome (GOLD analysis project Ga0209535, IMG submission 184041) | Marine viral communities from the Pacific Ocean - LP-28 (SPAdes) (version 2) | ecosystem: Environmental > Aquatic > Marine > Oceanic | place: Pacific Ocean | collected 2009-08-22
TTCTGGATATGCTCATGCTAGTGAATCTCCCGTATATTCTCTGGATGTAAGTGATCTATTCCCTTTCTTAAAGATACATCAACTCGGTTTATTCATGATAGACCAAGATGTTACTATTGAACTTACCCTTACCCAGCAGAGCGTCCATCGTGTATCGGGTGCTTCGGGTGATGGTGGACTTGCACAGAACTACACGATTGATCAGAATGAACTTAAATTTTGTGCTGATTATATTTTCTATGGTGATGGTGATGATATGCAGAAATACAAAGAACAGAACAGCAAACAGACTTTCTCCTTTGTTGATTATCGTCTAGTATCTTCTACTCTAATTGAAGCAGATACTAAAGTCATTAGAAATATTGGTATGGCGAATAGAATGGTAAATCGTGTTATTACTACCTTTCAGAATGATGCTGTAACTGCTGATAGTATTCTAAATAAATATGGAAATCTGGCGATGAAGAAAACAGATGAAAAAGCGGGACCGATTGCTTACAATATTCGCTATAATGATAGATTTGAATTTAGTTCAAATGTAACTAACCCCGCTCAACTATTCACTCTATCTCAACAGGCAGAAGGAATTCCAGCAGTTCTCCGTGAAGAATATTCTCATGAAGGATTTGCTCTTGCGTCTGCTCATACATATGAAGGTCACGCTCTTCGGGGTGGACTTGCTGGTCAATTCTTTTTTGTATCAAGTCGCTTATCTGGGGGCAGAGTGGGGCAAAGGGGAATTGAACTTCATCTTGAACTTGATAGTCAAGCGGGAATTACGACTATGCGGAATTGGTGTGAATATCTACGGGTTGCTGTTCTAGATAATGGAACTTTCACTATTTACAATTCGTAAATAAAAACCTTTGGTAAATAAAAACCTTTGGTAAATTAATTTAAAATAAAATATATTATTTATATATAATGATTAAAGTTTTAGAATTATTTAGTGGAACAAAATCAGTTGGTAAAGTATGCGATCAATTGGGTTGGGAATCAGTATCAGTTGATTTAATTATGGATGCTGACCATAAATGCGATATTATGGATTTTAATTACAAACAATATGAAAAAGATGAATTTGATATTATATGGGCAAGTCCACCATGCACAAATTATAGTGCTTTAAAAAAATGTTGGTATGGTAGAAAATTAAAGAATGGTATAGTCTATACAAAAGAATTAAATGAAATAGATCAGAATGAAGCAGATTTATTGGTTTTAAAAACATTAGAGATTATCAATTATTTCAATTGTGAATATTGGTTTATGGAAAACCCACAAACTGGTAATTTAAAAAATCGTGAAATTGTTAAAGATATTCCTTTTTATGATGTTGATTATTGCATGTATAGTGATTGGGGTTATAAAAAAAGAACTCGTATATGGACTAACAAAGAAGATTGGGAAAATAAATTATGTGATAATAGTGGATCATGTGGAAATATGATAAATGATAAACAACATAGTAAAGTTCTTGCAAATGGATATGAAATGATAAATGGTGAAAAAGTTGTCTGTAATACAAAAGAAAAAAGAGAAAAATTAAGAAAACATAAAAAAAGTATTGGTCTCGGTAAAGATGCTATTGCTAAAGGACAGAAAGCAGTTGCTGGTGGTGGAACTAATCGTTTAGATAGATATAGAATTCCAGAAGATTTAATCTTTTCTTTGTTTTTAGATTAAATTATTTAAGTTTAAATTAAAATATTAATCTATAATATAAAGAAAATGAATATTAAAGAACTTATTTCAGAAGTGAAACCAAATCTTAAACCCAATACAATTAAACAATATGAATCACAACTTAATAAATTAAAGAAATCTTTTAAAACCGATAATTTTGATTTTATTACTGATATAGATGCAGTAGAAGATTCATTAAAACATTTATCATATTTAAGTCAGCGTAATATGTATAATGCGATTATTGTATTATTATTAGCATTAAATAGTGAAGGAGATTATGATGAAACATTAAAAGATTATCAAGAAATTAGAGATGTATTAAATGATAAATATACAACTGATATGAGTGATGGTAAAATACTTGATTCTCAAAAAGATAAATTAGTAAATATTTCAGTTATTGAAGATATGATTGAAACTATGAAAAAAGAAATACTTATTAGAAAACTTAAAACAAAAACTAAATTAACTCAAAATGATATTACACTATTAAGAGCATATACTTTATATTCTATGCTTGTTAGAATTCCCACTCGTAATGACTTCAGTGACCTTCTTTACATCTCTCAAACTCAATATAAAAAACTCAAAGATGAAGAGAAGGCAGAAAATAATTATCTAGTGAATGAAAGAAATAATATGAAAATTATATTAAATCAATATAAGACATCAAAGAAGTATGGTGAAAATGTAATATCCATTCCAGCAGATTTAAAAAAAATACTTAATAGTTATATTAAAATTATGGATTTTAAAATTAATGATAATTTATTCCCTTTATCTCGTAACGCATTAACGCAACTACTAACTAAAACAAGCGAACGATATTTGGGAAAGAAAATTAGCACTACGGCGATCCGTAAATCATATCTATCTAGTAAATATTCTGGTCTTAAAAAAGAGATGGAAGCAGATGCAGTATTAATGGGTAATAGTGTGGGAGTTCAGCAGTCAACTTACGTAAAAGATATCCCAGATGATAATTGATTATTATAATATGTTTCATTTTCAATTCTATTATAGAATACATTAAATTTCATACCAATATCATAAAAATATCGTTTTAAACAATCTACATCTTTACCAATAATATCAAAATCACTTTCCATTAAATGATGCATATAATTAATATGGGATTCTTGTAAAGCATCATAATCAAAATTTTGTTGTATCCAATCTATTAAATGATAACTCATAGTATGTGTTTTATCTTTTATGAATCCAAAATATTCATCAATCTCTCCATCTTCAAATTCTATAGATTGATTTTTATTAAATATTAAATTGTTATCTTTTAATTTATATGAAAAATCTATATCATGTGTATCAATATTTATATTAGTTGATATATCACATAACATTAAATAATCCAGATCTTCATAATATAATTCATCTAATTTCTTTTCTATATTAACATATTTATTATTATTTTCCGTAACTCTACAACCAATAGAAAACTCTTCATATAGATAATTTAATAAATCAAAATCTATCATATATTCTATAAATCCAACTTGATCATTATCTATTGTTTGTCTATTATATTCTCTTATATTATATTGTAATTCATTAATTACTTTTCCACTAAACATTCTTTTATTCTTATCTGTATCTTGAATAATTAATACATCATTATAAATTATTTCTTGAATATCAAATGGTAAATTACTAAATAAATTAAATAGATTATCTTTCTTTGTAGATCCGTCCATTATATACTATAAAGAATAGATATTAAAGTTTTAAATCATTTAGTTTATTTAAATTACATGATATAACATTAATAACATCTCTCATTACATATCTACCACGCCCATTATCAGTTCTCATTTTAAATTCTTCATATTCATCAGAATCTGGTTTAAACTCCCAATAATAAATTTTATCTTTATCTATTGTTGGATTACATGTCCAGCATATAAAAAATCTTAAATTTGGATTATCTTTAGATAATTCTAAATATTTAGTATACTTACATTTATCAAAAAATAGACCACTAATTCTTGCTTTTATATTTCTTAAAGATTTAATATTATAATATTTTGTTCCATTATAATATTTTACTTCTGTTAATTCTAAATCTATACGATGTTTATGTTCCACATAAAAATTATCATTCTTAAAGTCAAAGTTATCAAATTGATTACTTTCATTATTATTAACTAATATACCAAATACATCATCTAATATTGATTTTACATTATTTTCACCTTTTGCACCAATATCTAAATCTACACTAATATTTCTCATTAAACTTTATCTATACTTATACTTTAAATAAAGAATCTGGACGCATCAATCAAAAGAAATAGTGAATAGTCCCTTTCTAAAAACTGCACCATATTGTTTTGTTTGTTTAGTTAATTTTTTATCTTCTAATTTCTTAATCATCTGTGGACTGATGATGGGTTGATAATTATATTTATTCATATAATTTTGATTCATTAATTTACAAGCACGTCTAGAACTTGGTATATCTCCGAATTGAGAAATATATAATACATCATCATGAATAGTTTGTTCATCATTATAATATGTTGAATTTTCAACCATATATCCAGAATTACAATAATTAATAATATGTTTGCATATATTCATAACCGCAGACTTTTCTTTGACAGATAAAGATTTTTTAATATTTGGATTTTGTAGATATAATTGTAAATCTCTTTTATCTGTAATTTTATAAACATTTGAATCAAGTTTAAAATTAATTTCACTTTCAAACAAATCTTTAAATTTACTATGAATTGATTTTTTATTATCATCATGTGAAAAAATAATGGGAATATCAAGTGTATTAATAATATCAATAAGATCCATTCTACTATGAGTTTTATGTAAAATCATTTTATTATAGTATATATAATTAAATTTGATTTTAAACTTAAATATTGGTTTCAGATCTGAAATATACTTAAGGATTTAATATCTATACTATATATATAGAATGAATACTCAAACAGAAATGAATGAAATGAAAAAAATGATGAATCAATATTTAGAACATACATACAAAGATAAGAATGTATTAAAGGTTCAAAAATGTAGATGGAATAAAAGATTATTATCAGATTTACCAAAAAATCATACTGGTTCAACAGCAACATTAATGCATATGTTAGATTTTATGATTTATCAAAAAAATACTTATAATAATTTTATTAAATTTATTATCTCTAATAGTATAAATATGCCCGTTAAAAAAGGAAAAGATAAAGGTTTACTGACTACAGCAGAAATTAGACGACTCATTTCTGCTCATAATAAATTATCTAAAATTGTTATTCCAAAAGGAACAGACCGAGATGGACTTGTCCAACTTATTAAATCAAGGGGATATAAAATTAATCATAAAGAACAAAGACTTGATCCACAACCGATCAATAGACCACCCCTTAAAATAATTAATATGCCCCCGAAAAAACCGAGAAAGGTTGCGGTAGTGAAACCACCATCTCAATCTTTTAATGTTAAAAATACAAAGGTAGCACAAGTTAAAAATAAACCGAAACCAGTAAAAGTAGTTGATCCATATGCACAGACAAGTGAAAATAAAGATCTACAAGATTTTGAAGATAGATTAAAAGATATGAGTGAAGTTATTGTTAAGAATAAAAATAATTTCGGTGCTAATGGTGGTGAAAAAGCAATCAAAAAGATTGATGATTTATTCAAAGAAGTAACATCTATTGGTGGTGGGATTGTTAATCTACAAAAGAAAAGTCCCAAAACAATTAAGTATTTTACAAATATATTAAATAGTATTCATAGACATCCACCAAAAACTAATGAAGGAGTTATATTACCACAACTTGAAAGATTTAAAATATGGAATAGATATATAAGTGATTCCGCAAAAAAAGATAGAGCAAAAATTCTAAAAGAGAGAAAAGATGCTTTAAAACCAAATAAAGAAAAAGTTAAGAAACCAGCAGTCAAAAAACCAGCAGTCAATTCTATGAATTTAGAAGTGGGAGATAAAGTTGTAAAATATAAGGATGTATATAAGATACCCGCTTATAATGATAGAAAAAAAAAAGGATATGAAGTGGGAGAAAAACCAACTGATGATATTAGTGAAGGTGGAATCATATCAAAAATTACACCAAAGAAAGTATTTATGACTTTGGTTGGTGATTTAAAAGGCGAGAAGATTAAGTATAAGGTTGAAACTATGATTAAAAATATAATTGAAATTAAAAAGGCAAATAAATCAGATAAACCAGAAGTTAAGAAACCAGATGTTAAGAAACCAGCAGTTAAGAAAGAAGAACCGACTAACACAAAGAAGGCACAAGATTTATATGAAACTATTAAAGATAAAAAATGGAATTCAGTAACAAGATCAAAATTAGAATCTTATTGGACATACGATGCTGGAAGATATAGAGTTGTTGATGCAACTATCAAGGGTAATAAATTTACTATATTTTACTACTTTACTGATAATTGGGTTGAATTCACGTATGGATATGACAAATCGGATTATACGGAACAAGAAAAAAAAGATATTGATACAATAATGAAGAAGAGACAGAAGGCAGTATTTACAATACCAGCAGAGAAACCAGAAGTTAAGAAACCAGTAGAAGATGATGAATCAGAAGATGAAGAAGATGAAGAAGATAAAAGATTAAAGCGTAAAGAAATTACAGCAAGAAATGATCCACTTACAGAAAAATTAAGACTAGTTATCAGTATGAAAGATAAAATTCTTAAAAAAGTTAAAAATGATCCGACTATTATACAAGGAGAAACAGCAAGAAAAACAAACAAACTTATTAGTGAATTGGTGACACCAATTTTAGAATATATTAAAAAATTAGAAGATGATAATAATATTAGATTTAGTGAAAGTATTCTAGATCAATATCAATTTAAATTAATACAAAATCTTCGGAGTGACATGAAAGAAATAATGGGATCAAAAAACTAAAAGGAGAGACTGCCGAAAAGAAGTCAATAAAAAAAACTGAAAAGATGTTTTCTGTATCAAGTGTATTAAGTCCAGCATTCATTAAAAATGAATTAGAACCAGCAATAATTTATACATACGAACGCATTAATCAAGGTGAAACTGATCGTGATGAAGATTTAATTGAAAGTTTGGGTGATGGTGTATATGATACTATAATTAAATGGTATTCAAACAGAAAAAAACCATTTGATAAAAAACTTAATAAAAAAGACATGAATACGTTAACTTATGTTATTCAAATGAATCTTACATCAATAAAAGACACAGAAGGAGAAGAAGGCGGAATGGGTAAAAGAGTAATAAATATGCTAACTACAGCATTAAAAAAATTGAAAGAAGGCGGATTTAAAAGTCCGAGTTCAGTATAGATACATAGTTTATGAAATAGATTGAATATATGGGTATATATAGTGGTTTTAGTGTATAATAGTGTCTATTATATGGCGAATTAATCTAAATGTGTCTATTTTGACTTAAAGAATACATTAATTTTAAAATTAGTTTTCAGTTTAAGTAGTTTTAGACACTTTTTTAGATTAAACGCACTTAAAGAACGCTAATATAACCATTTATACGTTATTTATATATAATTTAAAAAAAATATAACATATATATATATAATGAGTGGATATATTGAAACTAGTTTAATTGAATGTTCCAGATTATCAAGTGAACAAGCATTAGTCAGTAATGAATCTAATACTGCACTATGGACTAATAATTTAACTAATGTATATCATCTTAATGCGGGTGATAAAGTATCAGTCTATAGTTCATTTGTTAGTGAGAAGGGAGCGGGTAATCAAGATACTATTGAAATTAAAGGAGTATCTTTAAGAAAAACTAAATCATTTACATATACAAATGATATTACTGAAAAAACTAATATTGCTAATGGTAAATTTGCTAATGGTTTCACTACGAATGGAATCAAAGGTGATTTTAATAATGTAATTAAACAATATTACGAAGAAATTACTGAAGAAATAGAATTAAGAGATGATAGAGTCAATCTAATTATTGATTATACTAAAAATTTAGATGGTAATGGATATTCTCAATGTCCACGACGATTTGTAGCAAGACGAAGCACATTTCCACGGACTACGGGTGGAGCATTTATTAATTCATTTGCTTATACGGGAGATCCAAGTTGGTTGGCGGTAGTTGGGTCAGCGGGTAGTGTAGCAGATCTACCATATGCATATCCATGGGGACACGCAGATGGGACTAATACGGGACGACCCCAATATGGACCGACTATTAGAATTCCCGCTTTGTATCTTAAAAGCGATTTTAGAGATACTGATGACTTTTTAAAATTTAAACAAGATAATAGTAAATTTACCATATTTGTTAGAAAGAATATTATTCTTAATGAAAATCAAACTCCGCCCATAGAACTTGATAATATTGAACAACCAGACGGATCTTTCTTAAATCAATACATGACTATAGCACCAGAATCATTTGAGTATGTATGGTATAAGGAAAAAAAAGAATTAAAACTACAAAATGGTTTCATATCTGCACAATATGTAGCAAATGATTTAACTAGACAATTAAGAGAAGTTACTGATGAATATAATGTTCAACATACAAGAACAACAACAGATAAAATATATAAAACAAATCTATCTAAAATTATTGAAACTGAAACATATAAAACATTTTTTACATCTACCGAAAAATTTAATCAAACTGATTATAATTTAGTTGCGAATAAAACCGCCTTTCCCGCTGATAGTAAATGGTATCAAAATTTTAATACTATTGGTATTAAACGACCCGAGATATGGGATGCTGGTAGAAAGATTAGTATTATGGGTAAATATACAATCGGACCGAATAGTGAAGGAGTTATTGTAAGAAACTGGGATTTATTACCCGAAAATCAATATAATAATATAATGCGGGGGACTATTACTGCTTTTGAATATGAAAGTCAATTTAATTCACCGATTGCTTTGGGTATACCATATACAAAAGCAAATTTACTACTATTAAGAGATTTTATTCAAGCACAAGAATTATATCCAGAGATTTTTGATTCATGGGCATATGATATTGGTGATAAACAATCATCTGTTCCTTACTATGATAAAACACAAACTATTAATAATACTAGATGGTTTCATATTAACCCCAGAGATAGTCAACCTTGGAATATTGGTGATACTTCATTTAATTATACAACTGATCCACCAGATTGGAATAGTGATGTAAGATTAATAGATGTAAGTGGTTCAGATGAAACTGCAAGGCAAGAAGCATATGTTAAAAATTTTGAAAGAGTTTTTTTGGGATATGGATTATGGAGAAGTAATGTGGGTAATAAAGAGACAACTGATTTACAATCACAGATTCTTCTTGCTCATTATAATCCAGATTTTAGAGATACTTTTTTTGAAAATCCAACAAGACTTCAAAGTGATATTCCAAGTGATGGAGTATTAAAATTATCTTATGGTTGTTTTAGTAAAACTACGAATGGTTTAATTAGTATGTTTGTAGATTATAAACGAGACGCAACTGCTACTAGTCCAGCATATGAATTAAAAGTTCCCACAGAAATTAAACAAGTTGAAGCGGGATATGCTGATAGAATAGAATTTGGTAGAAAGATTGGATTTGATGAACATTGGTCAGCATTCGGAACTTGTGCGATTACATTAGAAAATGGTTATGGTAAAGGAGTTAATTTTTATCAAAGTGATAGAATTGAAGATAATGATCCAGCAAAACAAATTAATTTTCCAGAATTTGCAGTTAAAAGGTATTTGGGAGCAGTAAATCCAGAGATTGGTTATGATGGAGAACATTTTTTTTGGGCGGGGTTACATACAGATATAAAAATTGGTAATAATTTATTAAGTGGAGCAAGTATTGCAGAACAACAGAGAGCAACGACTCCCCTTGGTGTTCTAACTGCTCCATTTGCTCCCAGATATCCAAATACTTCACTTATACCGATGTCTAATGATATACCCGCCGTAGAAACAGAACCTTTATCAGTTGTTTATAAAATTAATCCAAAAGAAGACTATAATGAATTCTGCATAGAACGATGCCCTTATCAATATGGTCAAATTTATTTTACCGCAAATGGAGAAAAGGGTGGTGATTCTGCGGGGGGGGAAGGGAATGCGGTAAATAGTTTCGGTGCTCAACCCCCTTATGTGAAAACACTATTTAATCCACAATTAGAACCATGGACTATATATGATAGTCCGACGGGTATTGGTATTATTGATATGGGTTTCACAAGTGATACTTGGTCTGAATCTATATGGTCTACTCTTGGATTTTCTTATCAACAATTTCATAGTTCAACAAATAATAGATTACAAAGAATAAGTCCCACAAATATTAATAATTTAAAATATATAACAACTAATGCATTAGTATTAGCA
>Ga0209535_1003425_pt1 | contig 10082 bp, 12 predicted proteins | sample LinPmetageLP28_FD_184041 | JGI IMG/M metagenome (GOLD analysis project Ga0209535, IMG submission 184041) | Marine viral communities from the Pacific Ocean - LP-28 (SPAdes) (version 2) | ecosystem: Environmental > Aquatic > Marine > Oceanic | place: Pacific Ocean | collected 2009-08-22
GTTCAAACGCTGACCTAAGATTGACACCAGGAGGTACTGGAAGTGTAATTATTGCAAACCTAACAGTTGACTCCAACATTAATATTACCGACAACACAATCAAAACAACAGTATCAAACTCCAACTTACAATTATCTGGTGGCACTGGTACAGGCACAGTTGAAGTGATCCCAGCACTTATAACGGCGGGCGTTACTACAGTTGGAGATGTTGACGTGACTGGTACAGAAACAATAACAGGTGAACTGAATGTTGACGCTGTAAAAATCAAAGACAACACTATTACAACAAACACCTCCAACGCCAATCTAGAGATATCAGCTCAAGGAACTGGAAAAGTCATCATGACTGGTCCAGAGATAATTGGTGGTACTATTGATGGTACAGTGATAGGTGGAACAACACCCGCGGCGGGAACGTTCACTACATTATCCACAACAGAAAGTTTTACTATCGACGGAATAACCATAACGGACAACACAGTTTCAACAAATTCATCAAACGCCAATCTAGAGTTGTCTGGTAGCGGCACGGGTGGAGTAAGAATAAGTGGTTTCACTTTTCCAACTGCAGACGACACGGCGGGCAAGTTTATAACCACCAACGGTCTTGGAGTGCTTTCATTTGCCACTGCTGGTGCAACACTCAATAATTCAGATATTGCAGATGCCGCCGCAACTATTGCCAGCTCGGCAACCAGTGTGCTTAACACATTCGATAAAACAGTTTACAGAAGTGCAAAATATTTTATATCTGGCACAGATGCCACAAACAGCAGATTTGAATTTGTGGAGGCCAATGTGGTACATGATGGAACAAACGCTTTCATAACAACATTCGGGTCAGTAAGTGATCACACAGAAGGTCTAGCAACCTACTCGGTTGGAATAAGTGGCGACGATGTACAAGTCAAGGTCACAAACATTACCGATGATAGCGTTGTGTACAAACTTCAACGTATAGCATTAGACATCTAATAATTACATTAGGTTTATAGAAATTCACATAAATATCCGTAACAAAAGGAATATAAAACATGGCAAGACAAGGAATCAACATAGGATCTAGTGCTAATGACGGTACAGGTGATCCATTAAGAACAGCATTTGATAAAATCAATGACAACTTCGTAGAATTATACGGTTCGGATAATGACATCAACACATTAGATGCAAATTTGAATCTTAACAATTTCGTAATAACAACCGGTATAACAAATGGTGACATGACATTCACACCAAATGGCACTGGAAGTATATTTCTTGGTGCACTGGAGTTTAATGGTACGACTATAAGTTCTCAAGACTCAACACAGGTTACGATTGCAGAAAATATTCAGACTACAGGCACCGTAAATGTGTCTGGTGCAACCACTTTGGGCTCTACTCTGGCAGTAGGAACATCATTGGCCTTGGCGACGGGTGCTACCGTAACAGGTATTGACAATGGTGCATTGGGATCAAGTGCAACATTATTAGCCACACAAGGCGCAATAAAAACTTATGTTGACGCACAGGTCACAGCACAGGATTTAGATTTCGCTTGTGATGATTCAACAACACTTTCGATCGACTTAGACTCTGAAAGTTTACAATTCTCAGGCGGTTCAGGTATAACAACAGCAGGTACAGGTAACACGGTCACTGTTGCGATAGATTCAACAGTTGCAACACTGACTGGATCACAGACACTTACAAACAAAACATTGACAAACCCTACAATAAACGCGGCAACAATGACCGGAGCAGTTGCGATCGATGGTGTCACGATAGATGACAACACTATTAAAGCCAACGCCTCAGACGCAGATCTAGAATTAGACGGCAGTGGCTCAGGACACACGAAAATACTAGCAAACGCAACAGTGGTGGGAACACTGAACACTGCGGATGTAACCACTACAGGCAACACAACAGTCAGTGGAAACAGCACAGTGGCAGGAACAATGACTGTACAAGGTTCAATTAACGCAGACACAATCGTTTCAAGTTCGAATGGTGACATAACAATAGATCCTGCTGGAACAGGTGCTATCAATTTAACAGGACCTATCACAGCGACGGGAACACAGACAACAACAGGACAACTTAATGTCGACAACTTGAGATTGGACGGAAACGTTTTATCTGCAACGTCAGGTGGAATAACAATTACCCCAGCAAACAGTCAGAACGTCACGGTCGGTGGTACAGATACCAAATTGACTGCGGCAGAGGCCAACTTCACGTTGATGGAAGCCACAACGGTTAGAGCAGACGCACTTGAAATTGACACTTCAAATGGTGATCTATCTATCAACTCACAGGGTACTGGAACAATAGACTTCAACACTCCAACGCAGACAACAATAGGTTCGGCGGGCGGTGCAAGTGCAATACCAGGTGCACCCACAGGATACCTAAAGATCAAGATTGCAGGTACTTTGAGAGTTATACCGTTCTTCGATCAAGCGTAGTACTATATCATAACACAGAATCCCACTCAAGGAGATAATGAGAAAACACAACAACGGCCGTAATAGGCATAAGTCAGCAAATTCTGAGATCAGACGCCTGGAGGAGGCGATACGACGTGCTTCTGACAAAGTAGACAAGGAAAGTCTCCGACAGCACTTAGAACACTGGATTCGTACACAGAATAATAGCAGGTAATTGCCAATAAATACCCTTGTAAGGAGTAAAGTAATGGCAACACCAGTGTGGACAACCACGGCAGGTAAAATTGCAACTATAGACGAGCAAGTCGCATATAGTCTTCAATTGGAGGCTAACACTAGCGATTCAACGGCCATCACTTACTCCATAATAGCAGGAAGCCTACCCGCAGGAATGCAGGTCTCAACAGATGGCTTACTGACAGGTACTCCGGCTGAGGTTGCCAAAAGAACTCTTTACACCTTCGTCGTGCGAGCCACGGCCGGTACCGCTATCACAGACAGGACTTTCAGTTTGGATGTGCAGGGAGCAGACACTCCTACGTTCACAACAGCCTCAGGACAATTACAACTAGACGACAGCACTAGCGTGGGACTTTATTGGGTGATAGATGGTTCGAGTGTTTCACTACAGATGCAGGCAACAGACCCTGATACTAGGGCAGGACAAAATTTAGTTTATGAAATTACAAAAGGATCATTGCCCCCAGGAATCACAATGAGCAAAACAGGATTGATATCTGGAATTGTAGAACTAACAGACGATCAGAAGTTTGGAATACGTGGAGGTTATGATGGCACAGGTACAGAAGACAAGTTCAATGGGATATACGACAGAACAGTAACTTCAAAAAGTGTCAGTAAGAATTTTGACTTCATAATAAGAGTGTCAGATGGTACAAGTTTCGTTGAACAGAACAACAGTATTTTTGTTTATTCAGCAGACTTCTGGAGAGTTTCAAACACTGCCATCACGATAGACGCGACAGAGATTGATGGATCACCACTGACCATGGATCTAAGTGCAAACAGAAGACCTGTTTTCAGGACAGGTTCAGACCTTGGCACGTTCAGACACGATAATGCCCTGGTTATTAAAATAGATGTCGAAGACTTTGATCCTCTACAGGGAGATCTCGAATATTCCATTCAGTCAGGATCTCTACCGGCAGGGGTGGCTATAGATATTAATTCCGGTGAACTGTATGGACAACTTGCGAGGCAATCAGCAGTAGAAGTAGACTACACTTTCACTGTAAGGGCTAACAGAGTCATTGCAACTGACTTGAATGTATTCACGGATCAGCAATTCACTATGAAGGTTATCGGTGAGCTGGACATAGGAATAGCGTTCACAACATCGGCAACGGTAGGAACACTGAAAGCCAACATACCAAGTCTATTAAACGTACTAGCAGTCACCGAAGAAGCAGATCGTGTACTGAGTTACTCTGTTACAGCAGGGTCTTTACCAACAGGTATAACACTGTCGGAACAAGGAAATCTAATAGGCACCATAGATCCGAGTGACTTCACCGATTCCACTAGAGCATACACATTCACAGTAACAGTAAGTGATCAATATCAGGCCGCGGCCACTTCAAAAGAATTCACAGTAAACATAGACATACCATACACACAGATAGAGTATGGCAACATGTCAGGACACGCAACATCATTCATTGATCAGGGAATATTCTACAACATTGCACAGGACCCAAACATCAACTCGATCGAAAACGTATTCAGACCTGATGACACAAACTTTGGCATGAGACTTAAACCAAACATGCTTATGATGTCTGGACTAGAGGCCCAGACACTGACAGCATTTCAGCAACAGATGGAACAGAACCATGCTCCCAAGACCCTGTACTTCGGCGATATAAAAACAGCAGTGGCCAAGGAGGGAACAGACACCAAGTATGAGGTTGTGTACATAGAAATCAAAGACAACATGAAAAACAAAGATGGCGTCTCGGTTTCCAGTTCAATAACCTTGAGAGATGCAGTGACCAAACCCATACTGGGACCAAGAGCATCAAGCATGAATGCAACAACAGACTACGTGGACTATGAAGTAACAACAGACGGGGGTCTTTCTTTTAGTACCTCTGGATCTAAGGTGAGGTATGCCAACCAATTGAGTGCAGACTTAGGATTTATCGAGACAGTATATCCTAATGCTGTTGCAAATATGAGATCGCGAATGAAAAGTTTAGGCCACAAGGAGTGGGAATATCTTCCGCTTTGGATGAAAACAACACAGAGTGGTGACCTTGCACCATTGGGATATGTGATGGCTGTTCCGATATGTTATTGCAAACCAGGCACATCAGCATTGGTCAAGAAGAGGATAGAGGACAAGGCTTTAAACTTCAAGAACATAGCATTCACCATAGACAAATACGTGGTTAGCACCAGCGCCGCGGCCACAGATACATTCACTGCTGACGGAACTACTACAAGTTTTGTTGTTGACGAAATCATACACGAAGAGGATATATTGGTAAAAGAAGGAACAGATACTGTGTTTGTAGGCCAAGGTGTGACAGCAGATAACAATATATCACCGACCTATCTTACAGCAGATGGCACAATTAGATCAGCAGACCACGAATTAGGAATCACACTTTCGCATAATACAACAACAATGAAAACAACAATTACCTTTACCAAATTAGTACCTCAAGCAGGTACAATTATTAAGGTAGAAAGAGCCAACGATAAATACCTTAAATTTAGAGACAAAGGAATACAATAATGGCAAGTAATATAGTACCAGGAAACATAGACGGAACATATCCTAAAGCGGGACAAGATAATAGTTCCCAGGGTTTCAGAGATAACTTCAGCGAGATTGTAACAAATTTCACCACAACCGCTACGGAGATTACTGACTTACAAACCAACAAAGCGAGTCTCAATGCATCAAGTGATTTCACTAACAATGAAGTACTAAGGGCAAAACTTAAAAATACTTCTGAAACTGTCTATGCACATGGCTCTGTTAGTTCTGGATCTGTGACGCTGAATCACGGCAATGGTCATTACCAAACATTGACCATCACAGCAGATACCACTTTCGCATTTACAAATTTCCCATCTGGAGCAATGGGCAGAATAATTCTTGACATAACAGTGGCGCCTACTTCAACAGGAATATTGACTTTCCCAAGTGCTGTAATAAAAGCAGACAGTGTGTCAGGTTTTGACGGAACGTCGGACCAAATGACAATAGGCTTAGGCAGAGCACTTTTTGAATTCATGTCACCAGACGGTGGCACAACTGTGCTGATGCACCAACTGGGCAAACAGTACGTATAATAACTAAGGAGTATAATGTACTTCCATCCATTACAAGAAGAGATAGGTAACATGTCCGAAGAGGATATCTCCAAACGTATCAAAGAGCTGTCAAGAAAAGTTGCTATCGCGAAGCGTGGCAGGAATCCTGAATTACTTTTCAGTCTACAACAAGCACTAAGAACATACCAAGATGCCGTTAGACAGAAACGTATTGAGGAATGGCACAAGAACAACAAGAAGTTAAGAGGTGAACCAGACCTTGGCGATCTGGTGAATATCGACTAGTAAATACTTTCGATGTCAAACACATTTACTTGGAAGACAAAATTTAAATCGATTATCATAGTTGACGGAGAACTATTCTCTAACGAATACAAACTTAAGGTATCATTAACTCCACACACAGCCGATCTTAAAGAACAGACAAATTACTTTGAGAGACTAAAGAATCTCTTTGAACAAGTGTTTGCCAACACAATCACAACCTGGCGAGATGAACCTCTCTATGACACATTGAAGACTAGCACCACAAATAGATTTATTGAATTACCAAAACCTCCCTATGACCAAATCATGGCCGCTGTGTGCTTCTGTAAGGCAAATGCAGTTTTAGATTCTGTCATTGTCATTAACAATATCGAATTGTCATCATGGCAGGGAGACGGTATTACCTACAAGGTTGACAAAGACAGCAAAGAGCTTATACTATTAGATAGACCCGATTGGTTTTCAGCAAAATACAGCAAATTCGATCCATGGTGGTTGAGAGCAGACACGGCAACATATGACAGAGAACTCGACAAAGGCATTTACACAGGACATTTTAGTTGGAACAATCAAAAGATTCCTGTTGACAAGACCCACGAGTACCATGCTAAAATATTTGAGTTCCAACCAAAGGTTTTAGATGGCGGAAAAAACAAAGATAAATGATCACGGTGATGTGATATTCTCTGAAGAGGATGTCATTGACTTGCTTTATACAGATCCAGATTTCAACTTATCAAAACTTTACTTCAACAACATAGACAAGTATTCCGAAAGCCTTAAAGAGTTGGGCATAGACCTACCTGTGATTAGCACAGCACCAAGTAGACCTGATCCAGAGATATTTGACAAACAGAACTGCGACAAATGGCACATGCCAGAGAAGTATTACCAAATAAATGTGTTACAATGGTTGTTAGACAAATGTCAGAACGACGAAGAAAAGATGAAAGTGCAAACAGAATATGCTCTTTTTGAGAAAAAGAAATTTATTCGTGTTTTACAGTTCTTGATATATTTTATAGACACCCTAAGAGCCAACAATGTGGTATGGGGAGTTGGCAGAGGATCAAGTGTGGCCAGTTTCTGCTTGTTCTTAATAGGAGTACACAAGATCAATCCCATGCTGTACAATTTAGATGTCACCGAATTTTTGAGATGATAAGTAATAGTAATAGGAGCATATTATTATGGTAGCAAGAGCACCCAGAAAAAGAATGTACAGAACCATGCAGGGACGTATGGTGGACATAGAGAAACTTAGATCGGCCAATGAGTCAGTACAAGCAGTTGGAAACATGAACGTAAATGCTAAAGGTGATGTGTTAGGAGCAGGTGGAAAAATAGTTACACCTAAGGAAACAGTTATTAAAAAGTATTACGAACAGCCAAAGGGTATGGTAAGTGACACACCAAGTAGAGGCAAGGCGATGCCAGCACCTACACAACCTGTCAAACAGTCCGTGCAGAAAGTAACACCAATAGCCAGCAAACCTGCACCTAAAGTTGCACAGAAAAAAACAGTTGCACCTAAAAAAGGTATCGACGAGGCACTCGACGGATTAGAATAGAACATATGAAAACATTAGCTCTAGCATTATCAATCTTATTTTTGATGTCTGCCTGTTCAATTAAACAACCAAACATATCATTTGGGAAAAAATGTCAAGTCATGAACGACGAGATTACGTACTCATACGTATGGTTCTATGACAAAGAAATAGGTCTACCTGCCACAAAAGATCAGTGTACAGCTCTTGACGAAACGAAATAAATCCTATACAATAGTTCTACAATGGGACAATTAGAAGACTTACAAGCAAAAGGTTTTGGATCACACGGTGGTAAGGAATACACTGTTGACTACGACATAACACCACTCAAGAAGAGAGTGCTTGTTTCTGACATGCACTTCGGAGAAAGAAAATCCGCAGGTGGAATAATTATAATGGACGATGACGGGTCGGAGGGTGGAATACATCCTAGATGGGGCAAAGTGTATGCCATAGGTAATCAACAGGAAGACGTCACAGTTGGACAGTGGGTCATGGTACCACATGGTAGATGGAGCAGAGGATTTAAAATTAAAAAAGATGGCGTTGAACTAGAAGTGAGAATGATAGATGAAAACGATATCTTACTTGTATCAGATGATGAGCCAGAAGTAAATTCTAAACAAGCAGGATACATCAACATGGGCGGTGCCCAACAGATGACCAAACTGCCTGGAAATGATTAACAAGGACTTCAAAATTATTTTATTCAATGGTGGATTTGCAGGAGATTTAATTACTGCACTCTATAATCCAGATGTGTTCAAAGGGTTCAACAAAAACACAATAGTGCTTATTAAAGAAGTGCTGAAACCAAAACAACTAGATTTCAAAGATTGGCCTCATGACAAAAAGGTTGAATATCTAGAATCAATAAACGATCTCGGAGTCTGTAGTAGTCATGACCTCGAACTAGGACTACGCCTTAAAGATAACGCAATACTTTTACACTGTTCAAACTACGAACTAGCAAATTTTTTCTATAGCAGGTTGAAAAGGGATGAAGAAAATATGAAATTATCTATAGAGGAACATATGAATTGGCAGAGAAACAGCCGGCAAGTCTACAAGAAGCAGATAGACCTTGTGGATTTAAACAAACAAGATTTCCTCGAAGGTTTACAAATAAATGATATTAGAAGTACAAACATATTAACAAAATGGTTAGAGTTAAACAAATATGAATAACCATACCTGTTACGTCTGCAAGAAAACTTTCACAAACGCAATTTACTGGTACGACAGCATACACGACACCAAATATGAAAAAAGACTGATTAGGCCTTTCTGTGGTCCACCCTGTGCAAACAAATACAGAGAGATCTCAGATGTAAATGATTACCCGATAAGGAGACCATTCCCACATGGGCCTGGTTGGGAAATTATAAGCGACATAAATTATATACAGTATGAAAGCGATTAAAATTAAAAAAATCAAAGTCGACATAGACAAGTTGGTAACCATGGCAGAACTAGGACTAGGCGCAGTTCGTCCTCTTAACAAAGAGAAGAGAACATGGATCAACAAACTGAAGAAAGAGGGTGTATGGGATCCAATACTTGTGACCCCTATAAAAGATTCAGGCTACTATCTGCTGACAGATGGTTGGCACAGAGTACAGGCCGCCACAGCACTCAAAAGGAAAACAATGAACGCACTACAATTACCAGCCAACGCAGGGTTAAGCATGGCAAAGGCAAACAAAATACTGAGGGACATAGACAGAGAGTTTGGCTTTAAACTAGATTGTAGCAACATCATAGGACACTGGGCGATGATGCAAACACTCTTAGAAGAGTAGACAAATCAAAAATAACTGTTATAATATGAGCATGGTACAACGTTTCGGTTTCTGCTGTAAATGGCTTAATAATGAATCAGAATTTGGCGGCATGAAAGTGAATGCCAAAGACAGAGAACTCAACGGCAGATCTACAACAATGCGTTGGCTTCGTGAACACAAGGATGAAGCAGTGCAACGACAGTGGGATATACTCACACACAACACAACGGCCGCACGTAGATTGATACAACGTGTTGGCACACTGCCACCCGAACGTAGGATGGTTAGATTAGGTAGCGAGATGCTACAAGGCTACACAGAGAAAGATTGGAAGACATGGTGGCAACAGCCTGAGTTGCAAAATCATCTGGAAAAATTATTCGCACCAGTAGGTGAGATGGCAAGGAAGTTAGATGTAAAGATCAGTTTCCATCCAGGACAATTCTGTGTGCTGTCGAGTGCAACGCCAGACATCGTTGAACGTAGCATAGAAGAATTTGAATATCATGCGGACATGGCAAGATGGATGGGGTTTGGCAAGAGCTTCCAAGATGGTTGCAAGATAAATGTACACATCTCAGGTAAGCAAGGACCAGATGGCATCATAAAAGCACTGCCTAGACTATCGCAGGAGGCAAGGAACCTAATCACTATAGAGAATGACGAGATGAGTCATGGACTAGATCAGTCATTGATGTTGGAAAAACATCTAGCATTGGTACTGGACATACACCA
>Ga0209535_1003426_pt1 | contig 10081 bp, 15 predicted proteins | sample LinPmetageLP28_FD_184041 | JGI IMG/M metagenome (GOLD analysis project Ga0209535, IMG submission 184041) | Marine viral communities from the Pacific Ocean - LP-28 (SPAdes) (version 2) | ecosystem: Environmental > Aquatic > Marine > Oceanic | place: Pacific Ocean | collected 2009-08-22
CTTTTATAACTTTAGCGGTTAGATCTCGCAGACTCCAACGAGTCATTACAACAACAATAGCCCCACCGGGCTGAAGTCTTTGTCGTGGTCCTGATGTATACCACTCGTAAGTCTTGTCGTAGATGTCAGGATTAATCTCAGCCAGTGCTGCTTCTTGCTCTGAGTGTGGGTCGTCAATAATCAACAAGTCCGCACCTTTACCAGTTACCGCGCCACCGACACCAATCGCAAAGTAATCTCCGCCCTTGTTAGTGTTCCATCTTCCTGCTGCCTTTGAATCGCTTTGTAGAGCTAACTCAGGAAACACCTCACTATAGTTCTCTTGATCCACGAGGTTACGAACCTTTCGTCCAAAACCTACCGCCAGTTCTGCCGTATGCGAGGTTTGAATAACTTTCTTGTGTGGATACTTCCCCAGAAACCAAGCAGGCAGTAGATAACTAGCAAACTCAGACTTAGTATGACGAGGAGGCATATTAATAATGAGGCGCTTACAGTCCCCACTAGCAACACGCTCAAACGCTTCAGCCATGATACCGTGGTGTCTACCGCTGATAAAAGTGGGCCATACATATTTAACAAACTCAATGAACTTATCCTGCACAAGACTCTTGTGCTTCAGTTTCTCTAAGTGACTTAGCTGGGCTAGTAACTGCTCCTGCTCCGCCATCGATAACAAGGGTAGTATAGTCGGTATATCCTTTAGAGAGATGTTTTCAAATGGAGATGTCTTGCTCGTCATTCTCCTCATCCTCCTCGTCTTCTTCACTCCCATCTAATATGTCATCCAGAGACTCATCTAAAGACACAGTCTCTACGACATTCGCATTAAGTAGCCGTTTAACTCGCTCCTTAATCTCATTCTCAAGGTCATCAGGATCTTTATACTTTATAGTTATCTCACTACGCTCAGTGAATATGCCGATGTCACTGTGCTTACCTAGTAACTCTAGGGCTTTTAACTCATACCGTGCATCACCGCAATTCGCCAGTTCCATCAACTTGTTAGTTATGGCGGCTCGCGCCTCGGCTGCATCCATTGCCAACTGCTGTCCATAAGTACGCAGAAATGCTGCTGCAGCAAAAGCTGTGTTTGGCTTAGATAAGTTCTTGGCTTTATTGCGTTTGACGGCCTGCTCTATAAGGCTTTTTTCTTTCTCTAGGTCGGCGCTAGACACGTCTAGCACAGCGCCTAACGCTTCCTGTAGTTCTACAGTGTTACCAGCAACCGCCATCTTCTCTAAGGTAGTTGTGGCTTTGTCCCCACGCAAGTCATAGGGAAGAGGTTTGTCCTTTGTAGGTTCAATCTTTACATTGGGCATATGTTTTCGCAGGTAGTGATACCGTGTTGGGCGGAGTATAGGTTACAGAATATTGTTTTGCAACAGGAGGTTGGGACTCCTATGGGGGGTACTTCTGTATAACAGGGGGGTGGGGTGCGAGCCAGACGGGTACAGAAAAAAGGGGGTGGGGGTAAGTCATTGATTTACATAGAGTTATTAAGAAGAACTGTGAAAAGTTGTAATATAATGTGCGTATTATTATGTATGGGCCAGCGGTACTGCTTGTCTAGGCATTGGGGCTCCCCCCCACGGGTGGGGTGCTAGGGTAGGGAAGGGGGTATTTTAGGGGGGACTTGACAATGTCCACTAGATGTGTTATAATGGAGGTGCGGGACTTCCGCATAACCAATGAGTGCTAGTGATAGCACTACTCAAAAGGAGAACGCAGTTTAGTCAAAAACTAAACTGGTACAAAGCTTATGGAAAAATTCAATGTAACTGAAATCATTAAACTACTACTTACAACGTACGCCAACGGAACCAAAGCGCTAGCTAGAGAAATGAAAGTACTGGCGGACCGCTATGGGGAGGACGCAGTCAACACAACCAAGAACGGCGGGCTTAGCTGTAACGCATTCCGAGAGAACGCCAAACTAGAAACAAAACAGAAAGCAGCTGACAAATGCGGGCTGTCACTTGAGAAAGCGGAGGAGCTGGCCACCATTATCCAAGCGATAAACACGAAGTACGCTAATTGCTGGCAGTCTTATCAGAACGCCTTCTTTGGTAAGACTCTCAAAAAACCTGAGCCGGTCGAACCTAGGGAGTTAACCGAATCGGACAAACGAGTAGCCGAGCTTCGCGAACAAGCGATACAAACACACGGCGAGAATCGAGCTATTGGCGATGATTTAAAAATTGCCAAAGCCGAGCTAGCTTTAGCCAAAGCCAATAAGGACGAGGCCTCTGTAAAGGAAGCTCAGGGTAAGACCGATGCTTTGGAAACCTGCCGAGGTCTTATCAAAGCAAGGCTTACGGAAATAAAAGAAGAAATTTCCGATCTGTCGAGAGACAAGCGAGCCGAACCGTTGCGCATGGCATTGCTAACCGTGATCGAGCGAATCGAGAAAAGCAAGCTTATCGACGATCCGAGAAAAATGCCTGTCTCGGAATTACTTTCAGCTCTTCTTTAACCTTCACGCGCCCTTCGGGGCGCATCTCTTATCCAACCGCCTTCGGGCTTTTTTATTTGGAGTAAAAATTATGAATGACATTATAAACATCAATTTCATCAAACGATCTGCTAGGCTATTAGCGGAAGAGAATCTGCGAGAACATAAAGATATTATTAGAACCGCGCGTGATATAGAGCTAATGCAAAAATTAATGGACGATTTCGCCCCCATTGAAAAACAGCGGATGCCAAGGGATATATTTGCTAGAAAGATTTTTACTGGTACAGATCGCACGGCAATACAAGATATATTAGGTAGGCGAATAGATAGCGACATCAAAAAACTAAACGAGTATATCCATTCCGATCGCGCATATATTAGGGATCTGATGGAGGAAGAAACCGAACTGAATATAGAAAATTATACAACGAAAGCTAGACAGAAAACGTAATTTTAAATCGAAGCCCGATCTGTTAATTCAGGTCGGGCTTTTTTTTCGCCTCGAATTTCTACTCCCCTCCCCCCTTCCTCCCCCCTTCTGACAAACTCACCCACCCTAATTCCTACTCTACTTATATATCATCTCAATCGTGAGATGATAGTAGTTCCTACGATAGTAGCTCACGAGCTATCTACCTATTGTTACGTTTATGTAAGTGTTTGTCTAAGGTGTAACATTAGCTAAGCTAAGTAAACCTATGATATATATAACAATGCTTGTATTGTTACAATGTTACGTTCTAAAAGTAACGTATGGGGATACTAGATAGAGTGAGCTTGTAACAAAGCAAAAGTCCTAGCAGTGTTACAAAGTTCAAGAGTCCTATATATATATATTATTTTATGTAACATTATAACAATACAGGTAACTTTGTAACACAGCCCAGTGTTTACGTGTGTTTCTATTGTTACGTTTATTGTTACAAACCTGTTTTACAAATGTAACAAAGCCCCATTTTGTAACATTGCAAACCGCTAATGTTTACCCCAGCGCACAGAATTTAATTTTTTATTTGAAGCGTTACCACTTGACATTGTATAGTAGCCGTGGTATAATGGTCTTTGTTTTGTGGGAATTCGTCTCACTTTTAGGCATCAGTTTAGTTTCAAACTAAACTGGTAAAGTTTTATTCATGGAGCTAACAGTATGACAAACCTGTGTATCTATTGCGATGCCCCCTTCCCCACTGCTAGAGCAGACCTAGGCTACCAATCCTGCTTGCAATGCGGAGAGGCAGTAGCTAGACAACACAAGCACACTGTTATCCCCCTGCATAAACAAGGCTACATGGCGTTCACTGGCAGTGATGCTTTGGATGTCGTGAAGCAAATCAATCCCAAGCGGCATGATGGGTTGAACATAACAATCACAACGATAATACCCAAACCAGTTTAGTTTTTCACTAAACTGCAACCTACGGAGGAAAAGCAATGCCAACATTCAAAGTAACTAAGACGTTTATATTTACAGGAGAGTTTAACATCTACTGTGCGCCCAACTTGGAAACTGCCGAGACAAGAGCTGAGTCCAAAACCTTTAGTTCCTTACAACTTAGTAGCGATACCGCAACAGAGCAATCGAGGGGTATTGTTACCGCAGTCATACAACAGGAGGAAGACTAATGAAAGACTTTAAAGACAGATACAACACGCACGACCCCGATGACATGTACCAATGGGCGCGAACGTCACGGTGGGTAAAGCCACTGCTAGCTGTTGGCGTAGGTGTTGCCGGTATCGCAGTTGTTACGTTTGTATGGATGTTAACTGTAATTGTATTTCTATAGGAGAACGATGATGAAACAAACTAAACCGTTATATGAGCATTGCCACGATGGTAGTCATAACTACCTAGTCACTACTAACAAGCAAGACTTCTACCACTTCCGTTCAGAACATATCGAGAACGGTAGACATTGCTTTGTACGTAGGTTCAGCGATGAACCGTCAGACTACGGCACTTCTATGGGGATCAGCCCTGATAATCCAGAGATAGCACTGGCTTTGCTAGTAGCAGTAAAGAAAGGCTACATGACATACGCAGATGTTGCGGAAGCAGGTTGGCATGACCAGAAACTACCCGAAGGAGCAGACGGTATCAACGTGCGCCAATGGGGTAAGGTTCTTAGAGACAACAGGTGCAGTATTGATGTGGGTAGCATAGAGGACATTGCTGAGGCAGTGGAGGCTGTAAGCGATATGTGTATGTTTGTAGAAGGTCCGTGGCACAACGGGAATAGCGCAAAACCACACAATATGCACTACCGCTTGGCTATGGAGAACTTATCGCAAGCTACCACGCAATTCTTATTGGCTAACTATTGGTACAAAAACTCAAGCAAGTAAACCAAGGAGCAACACGTATGGCTAACTTTATCGACGAAATGGTAGAGCTACGCATCAAGCGTAACGATGCGCTAGGAGCGGAAGCTAATCGCAGGAGGGAATTACGTGATGAAATAGCAAAGCACAACCCTAAACATCTTAAGCAGTGGCTTGAGATTCAATCAAACGACAAGGAGAAATAGTATGGGACATTATGTAAAGACAGATAGTTTACCGGCATTGCGTGATTACGAACAGGCTGAGAGACATTGGCGTGGGGTTGTACCCATCCGAGGTAACGGTAGAAACGCAGGCAAAAGACCATTGGGTGACAGACGGCTAACCCATATGACTATACGCAAAGGTAAGACCCACCAGTCAGGTCAAGAGGTGGACGTTATACGATGCAGGTTGTATGCGACAGACTGTGTGAACTTCTACTCAGATGGAACAGTTAGACTTGCTACTGAAGGGTATATGACACTAAGTACCAGAGCGTTTATTAATACAGTCATCCAATCCTTTGGTGGTATAGCCGAAGCTCCTAAAGGGCTATACAACATCGGTCGGTCCATATATGACTTGCCCAGTGACAGAGCAGGTGTGTATTCAACCTTTGACCAGAACTACCAGACTAGAGAAGGTAAGTCTGACAAGGTAACCAGTAAGCACTTATGGGAGGGCAGTATAGTGCTAGGTAAAAACAGGCTACCCATAATGCCTGAGAGGGCTACTGTCCATAGGATTAACCGCAAGGCTATGAATGAGGTACGCAGACTTAACCAACCTTTCTTGAAGTATGCAAGGGCTATGGTGAAGGTGGCTTACCCTGTGGATACTCAGGTAAGCAGTCACGAATACAACACCAAGATAATAAACAAGCACTTGAGTCCACACCACGACGGTCACCGCTCTAGGTATAACATAAACAGGAGTTCGTTCCCCGACCCAGACACAGTGTCTACCTTCTGTAACATAATGCGAAGTGACGTTATCGAGGACTGGGCAGACATGCTAGACATCTGCGCTACTTTGACGATGTCTAAGGGGTGGTCCACTGTGCAAAGGGAGGCTATGTTCCACTACAACCCCAAACAGATACACCAGACGATAGATGAGCTTTTGAAGCGAGGGTATTCCAATGCCATCCTCAATGAGGTCGTACTACCAGTGGGTGAAGTTAAGCCCAACCCTAACCAGAAGTATTTGAATATGCCTCTGCCACAGCAACATACAGTTTAGTTTTTTACTAAACTGCAACACATAAATTAAACTTAATGGAGCACAGTATGGAAAATGTAAAACTAGAAGATCGTATCACAGTAAATTTGGTGGAAGCACCGGCAATGCTAGCGTGTAACCCCAATAACAAATTCTATCTGGCAGGCGAGCCGGGCGTTGGTAAGACAAGCATTGTGGCAGAGCTGTCACGTAGGACTGGTTACCCATATGCAATCATTGATGTACCCAACATGGGCATAGGCGATGGTGCTATACCGATACCTGACATGCAGACCAAGACGCTACAGTATTACCCCAACGCAAGATTCAGACTGCACGAGGGTAAGCCGGTCATCATATGCCTTGATGAGTTCACCAAAGGTTCTGATGAGGTGAAGAATACATTGCATCCACTGTTGGAAGTCAAAGACCCCCGACTGGGTGACCTACCATTACCCGAAGGTAGCATTGTGTTTATGACAGGTAACCTCGAAAGCGATGGGGTTGGCGACAGCCTCAAAGCCCACAGTAAGATGCGTGTCTCGTTTGTTGAGATATGTAAACCAGATAGTGACGAGTGGTTGGTGTGGGCGGCTGACAACGACATCGAACCCATCATCATGGCATGGGTGAGTAGAAACTCTGATTGCTTGGCTTCTTACCGAGACAGCGGACAGAAGAACAACCCCTATATTTTTGACCCTGACGTTGTGGGACAAGGTTCAGTGGTAACGCCAAGGACGTTGGAGCTTGCAAGTAACTTGGTCAAGACGCGTCATGGGTACTCACCCAATGCGTTGAAAGCAGCTCTGGTTGGTACGGTAGGTGCATCAGCAGCTAATTCAATCACGCATTTCATACAGCATCATGAGTCTATGACTCCTTGGAGTGAGATCAAAGCGAACCCAACGACAGCCCCACTACCCCCGAACGCAGGGGCTTGTGCAGTACTGACGTTCAGTGCACTGGAGCATGTCAAGGACAAGGAGGATTTGGATTCGTTCATGACGTACATAAGCAGAGATGATGCAGGCTACGATACCGAAGAGTTCCAAGTGATCTTTGGTGTGAGTCTAGCCGGTCCTAACTCTACTGATGCCAAGCGTAGGCTAGCCTTTACCTCACGAGCGTTCGCAGAGTGGGCTGACCGTAATCAAGACTTACTATAGGAGAACCGTATGGAACTAACAGACGATCAAAAGCTACGTATGTTTAAACGTAAACGCATTGAGATCATGAGGAGCGATAAGTTCGTTGAGCTTGGACCCATCATGATGACAGGCACACGAGAGTTCACAAGGGATGTACCTACTGCCTGTACGAACGGTAGGGACGAGAAGTACAACCCTGACTTCATCTTTCAGTGGGGGGATAAAGGCGCAGGGTTCATTACCCTGCATGAGAATTGGCACAAAGCCGGTAGACATCTTGAGATATACGAGAAGCTACATAGGTTGTGCGCCAGTACTGCGAACCAAGCCTGTGACTATTGGATTAACCAGACCATAGTAGCATCAGACCCACAGAGAACGATTGTTGCTATGCCCAGAGACCCCGAAGGTAATCCGGTAGGTCTTATTGATGACAGGTTCAAGGGTATGGCGATCAAACAAATCTTTGACATTATCTATGCCGAGAAAGATAAGGACGATGATGGCGATGGGGATGGTGGCTCTGGTGGTCTGGACGACCATGACTGGGAAGGGGCTAAAGATATGTCCAGCGAGGAGAAAGAAGCACTCAAGGCAGAGGTCAACTCCGCCATACGCCAAGGTATTATGGCTGCAAAGAAAGCAGGCAAGGGCAAAGGTGAGGGTGCGCTAGCACTTGGTGGGTTGCTTGCACCCAAGATCGACTGGGTCGAGCAGATGAAGCACTGGCTACGAGCAACATGTAGTAAGCCCATCAATGCTTCTTACGATCGCATCGACCGTAGGTTCTGGGTAACCACTGGTCTGGTGATGCCCATTATGAAGGGGCAGTGTATCAAAGAACTGGTCGTTGCCCCCGATGTGTCTGGGTCCATGTTCTTCGATGATTCCTTTGAGGTGTGTATGTCAGAGGTAGAGGGTATGGCTACACAGCTAGAGATAGCCAAGATACACCTGATGTACTGGGATGGGGATGTGTGTGCGCACGAGGAGTATACAAGCAGTACCTTTAAGAACTGGCGCACTCTGACTAAACCTCATGGTGGAGGAGGTACAGACCCAAGCTGTGTTGCTGACTACTTACGTGAGAAGCAGATCAAACCCGATGCCACTGTTGTACTGACAGATGGTGAAGTGATGGGTTGGGGTAAATGGGACTGCCCTGTGCTATGGGGCATACACAACCCACACAGTAAGATAACCGCCCCGGTGGGCAAAACAATTCAACTGGAGAGAAGAGTATGAAGTTTATATTGGAGGTAACTGACAAACACTATGTGGTGTCAACAGAGCAACTGCAGGCTGTCTATGACATTCTGGATAACTGTGAACGATACCATAAGAAATGGTCCCGCGCCGAAAATGGTGGGGAGTCATTCTATACGCACCACGTATACGACAGTGATGCAGAGGACACAGTACGCGAGACTAAAACAATGTCGAGTGCTATGTACGCTGTATGTAAGCTAGCAGGTAGACCCGAAAACTAACCGTAAGACCCATGCAGTTTAGTTTGAAACTAAACTGAAACTTAACCTTTAAGGAGAAACAGTATGAGTATTTCAAGTAGCGCAATGTTAGTAAGGCTTAGCATATCCACATGGACAGCTAAGAAGATAGACAAGAAGCAGACAGACGACATGACTGTGAGAGCACGAGCAGACAAGAAAGCAGGCAAGGTTATCAAAGACCTTATGGTAGGTTCTAACTACGTAAGTGAACTAACTAAGTATGCCAACAAAAGCCGCAATGAGTATTCGGTTCGCACTCTGCCTTGGGATGATATGGGTGACAGGTTGATCTCTACTAGCCTGTACCTTCCTTTCAAGACTGACTTTAGTGAGAAGAACGGTAAGCTTAGCAGTGAGTTCTATAGGCGCAGAGATTACATCTGTGAGCACTATGACCGGCTCAAGCAGATTTCAGCCAACTACCTAGGCGATATGGCTGAAGAAGCAGACTACCCAGATGTAAACGCTGTCTATGCTAAGTACTCTTGGGAGTTGAAGACTAAACTGGTTCCTCTGACTGGTCACCCATACGTAGACTTACCTGCCCAAGACTTAGATGACTTGAGGGAAGAGCTAGAGCAGGAGAGTCGAGACAAGGTTCAGAACGCAATGAACACTGCTTGGGATAGGTTGCACACTACGCTCACTCACATGAGTTCTAAGTTGACCGAGAATGAAGAAGACGATAACCCTAAGAGATTCTACGATAGCTTTGTTAGTAATCCGAAAGAGCTATGTGACTTCCTTGGGCATCTCAATGTAACCAATGACCCAGAGTTGGATAGAGCTAAGGTTATGCTACAACGAACTATGGAAGGTGCGGACATCGAGGTGATTAAAGACTCACCGGCTATCCGTGAAAACATGAAGTCTAAGGTTGACTCTATCCTTGACCAATTTAATTGGTAACCCACAAACAACAGGAGAACGATGATGAGTGAAGTAAAAAGACAAAGAGGTAGACCCCGTTTGTTTAGTGACGAGGAGCGGGCAGCTAGAAAGAAACATTACCAGAAAAAAGCCGCTGTTAATTTTAGAAACATAACTACAAACAAAGAAGCCGCAAACCTAGTGTGGGACTCCGTGGTTGTTATGTCTGCCAAGATAGGAGTTAAGTTAACTATTAGCCAAGTTATCATCATACTCCTAAACGATTGGCTTGGAGAAAATGACCCGACAGGGGAACTCAGAAAAGATAAGCGGTACATAAACGACAGAGAAAGGAGAACGAGTGATGAATAGAGATAAAGACCCAGTGATGGTAGACCTTAACCGTTATCTTATGACGCAGGAAGATGACTACATAGACCCCCTCGAAGCGGAGATACAGTACCAAGAGTATCTTGCAGATCAGGATGAGGGGGAAAGAAAAGAATAATAACCCAACCGAAACAGTTTAGTTTCAAACTAAACTC
>Ga0209535_1003428_pt1 | contig 10079 bp, 11 predicted proteins | sample LinPmetageLP28_FD_184041 | JGI IMG/M metagenome (GOLD analysis project Ga0209535, IMG submission 184041) | Marine viral communities from the Pacific Ocean - LP-28 (SPAdes) (version 2) | ecosystem: Environmental > Aquatic > Marine > Oceanic | place: Pacific Ocean | collected 2009-08-22
ACGCAACATACAGTTTATCTTTATCAGGTCTCTTAAACATTCTTAATCCACCTTTAGATTGTAATGCATCTATGTAAACTGTGTTCTTAATTTTGGCTGGTGAGATTAGTGTATCTACTGAACCTAAGAACTCACACTCAAACTCTTGTGAGAATTGTTCCTCACTAGTATTTCTAATTGTCTTTTCTTTCCACGCCTGATCTCTTCCAGGTACTTCTGACCAATGTACTTCAATAGGAATATAATCATTATTCTTATTAACAGCATCTGTCCATATCTTATAAAACTGATTCATACCATGAGGTGTAGATACTATAATTAATTTTGTTTTTGTACCTGAAGATATAGTAGGATAAACTGAACTAAAGAATTGTTCAGATATATTCGCTGGTACGAAAGCAAACTCATCAAGGAAGATTATATTATAAGAACCACCTCGAATTGCTGAAGATGAAGTTGCCGCTGCGACTATGGTTGATTTGTTTTCTAACTCAATGTTACCTTTGTTCCAATTGATTACACCTTGTTGCATCCACTTAGGTAAGTTTTCATAAGCAAGTTGTAGTCTTCCTAGTATATCTCTTGCAGTAGATGATTTGTTTGCTAGTATCGCAATGTTTGAATTAGGATTAAACAAAGCATAATGTAATAGATAAGAAATAGTTGTAGTTGATTTACCAGACTGTCTAGGTAATTTACAAATTGTAAATCTATTATTATGTATTGTTTCTACAATCTTCTTTTGAAAGCCATACATCTTAAAAGGCACAAGACCTTCATCTAATGATACAATACGAACATAGTTTTCCATAAAGTATAATGGGTCTGCCATACACTTTTGATATTCTAAAATTTCTTCTTTAGAATACTCTACTGTGGTATTAACTTTTTTTAAATTTGGATTTCCTAAATATGCAGTATCACTCATTTTTAAAACCTACCCAACCTGTTACAATATATTTTTCTTTAGTATGACTAATTTGACCTTTATGAGTATGTGTCCAATCACTTGGCCATATTACAGTTAAACCTTTTTTAGCTGGCGAAGTTAAATTTTGATACTTGAAATATGTGCCACCATCATCAACATCATTTAAATAAGTCATAAAAACTAAAACTCTATATTGAAATTTCTTACAAGCTCTTTCACAATGCCATTGTTTAAAACCTTCACTTGGTTTATAATATTGTATCTGATAACAGTCAACTAATTCTATTTTATCCATCTCAGCTAATTCTATATATTTTTTTTGATAGTTATTCATAACTTCTTGTAAATGAATTTTGTAATCTCTAAATGGAAAAGTATTGTCAGGTACCTCTATCATTAATTCAGTGGCTTCTTTCCAGTCAGGTTGTACTGTACTTTTACCAAATGTTGTTACCTCACCTTTATTTGTTCTATGACTTTGTGTGTGAAAATAATTTACAATATCATCGCATAATTTTTCAGGCATATACCATCCACCCATAAAACTTTCATATGGAAACTTATGTTCAATCATTTACTATTGCCTCTATATGAGTGTAACCTAATTGAACAGCTCTAGTAACTCTCTGACCACCAACATAAACACTATATAATTTTTCTTTATAAAGTTTACCACCTACACCCAATCTAGGTGTATTACTAATTTTATGTTTAAATACTTCTATTGGGTGTTCCATAATGTCATTTATTTTATCTACACCTTTATCTAATTTTACATCATACTTTGTATAATGCTGATTATAACTTAACTCACTTATCTTTAGTGTTTGTTTCTTTGGGTGTAACGTTTTTGCTTTCAAAGTTTTCATTTTCAGTTTTACGTTCTACGTTTGTTTCTACAGTTTTTTTATTCAACATCTTTTGTAACTCAGCTGTTGATCCTACAAACAATGCGTTTTTAATATTCGCATTTGCTGTCTTAGGTAACTCTTTTAAGTCTTTTAGTTTTTTTTGTAAGTCTTGTAACTTATCCACTGTTTGTCCTACTTGTCCTATCAATTGACCAGCGACTTCATACGCTCTAGGGTGTTGACCTTCTCTCGCAATATCTAATATTCCTTCTATTGCTTCTTGTCCTCTTTCAATTAAGTTATAATAATTTTCTCTACTATATTTGTAGTCATTATCCACATCTGCCTTCTTAGCATCTTCCATACGAGGTACAGGTGGTTTAATTTCTTGTTTAACAATTTCTTTTGTAGGCTCAGGTGTGCTAATTCCTAAAATCTCATTTACCTTATCTTCTAATTTTGTCATATTACTATTTATAGTTAAATGATAATGCCATTTTAAAATCACTTTTTTGTTTAAAGGTCATGTGTAAAGTATCACTAAAAAATAAAATTAGTCTATCTGTATCACAACTATATTCTATATTTCTAAAATTTAACTCAGTTTCTTCTTCAGGAACAGCTTTCATATCAGTTATATCTTTCATAAAAGTAATTTTATCTTCTTTTGAACTTTTTATATAATATGCACCACTAATTAAACAATTACCATGAACATGAGGAAACAAATAATCCTCTTTATAACTTTTATTTGTCCAACTTGTATCTATTTTTCTTTCATTCTTATAACCTAATTTGTCAGCAAAGTTATGAACATGCTCTGTTATTTTATCTATGACTGGTTTAAATTCATCTAGGTGATGTATGTTTGGTTCTATTCTACTATGAGAAGTATCCACATTCATATAGTCATTTCTATATGTATCATAATTACGTTTAATAAACAAGTCTTGGTATTTTTTTAAGTCTTTACCAAGTAAATTATCTACATAATATATTGGTGTAGGAAACCACAATTCTATTTTTTGATTCATATATTTTATCTTACGTTAGCTGACACCACATATCTATATCCTTTAAAAGGTTTTTTATTAACTTGATGTAAATAATGTCCAGGAAATATAACCAACATTCCATGTTCAGGTTTTATAGTATAATTAAATTCAGGAAAAACAAGTTCAGAACAATTTTCTGGTGGATTTATGTAATATGCCAGAGACCAAATATTAGGCCAATGGTCATGCTTAATAGTTTCTTCATTACTTTTATATTTACAACCCCATATATTATCAATATAAAATTCTGAACATGAAATATTTTTACTAATAGCTTTTGCAACTTCATCTATAACAACACATAATTTATCAAAACCTGAATAACTTTGCATATGCCAACTTGTCATTTGAGCTTTTACATTTGTTTTATAATCATTTTCTCCAACTTCTTGGTCAATTGTTTTAATAATATCTTTATTCATTTCTTCCTCATCTTTAATGTATCCAATAAAAATTTCTGAAGTTACAGAACCTATTATATTTTTTTCTATTAAATGTAAGTTACTCATGTTATATTATAATTTACAATACATCTAGTATTGTGTTTTGGCTGACAACTTGTATGCCAATGTTTGCCATTAAATATTACACATCTACCAGATTTAGGTGTAACTCTTTTCTTTTCTAGTAATTCATTAAAGTGTGGTACTTTATCATAACCTTTAAATTTATTTTCGTATATAATAGTATCTCCATCGCTATCATTTACATAATATAAAATAACTATATGGTCTATGTCAGCATCTACATGAGGTGCATCTACATTCCTATCTTTTAGATTTAATGGTAATTGTAAAAAAGAACGACCTTGTAAACATTCTTTTCTTTTGAATTTTATCTTTTCACAAGCGGCATCAATAATGGTACACATATCTGTATGCCATTCATATACATTTTCTGCATTAGTTATGAAACGATAATTAAATCCAGGTCTTTGTTGTTTGTTATCTGGTTTAGTGACATCTGGTATAAACTGCCATCTAATTTTATTGAAGATTATATCTTGGATATGTTTTTGAGCTTTAGAGTCAATAATATTGTCAAATACAAAAATGTCATCAATCATAATATAATATTTAGTGTAGTTTTTAAAACTAGTATCTTACGACTACAAGTCCTTTTCCACCAGAGCCACCAGAACCATTACTACCTCTATCTACTCCACCACCGCCACCACCAGTGTTTGCTCCACCATTTCTACCAGCTCCAGGACCATTTTCATACCAACCTGTACCACCACCACCTTGTCCACCTGTACCAGCGTTGTGAATATGTGCACCACCTCCACCACCACCAGCATAATAAACTGGAGTTGTTCCGTCTGCGATTGTGTAAGCTTTACCAGCACCACCAGGGCCTCCTGAAGGTGTTCCAGGTAATCCAGCACTACCTACAGCACCAGCACCTCCACCACCACCACCGAGATATTTTGGTCCATCTTGTACACCTGCTCCACCATTGTTTCCAAATCCGTATGCACCACTATCGCCTGATTGAGTTGATTGAATTCCTGGTCCTCCTGCTGATGATCCTGCTCCTGAGCCACCGCCACCTGAACCACCTGGTCCACCTGCTCTGCATCCTGGTGCACCACCACCACCTTTACCACCACCTTTGGCAGTTAATGTTCCGAATACTGAATCTTGTCCAATTGTTCCAGTTGAACCTTGTGGTGTTCCTGGAAAATTAGCAGGAGCCGCAGCTCCACAACCAACTGTAACTGAAACTGTTCCACCTGGAGTAACAGGATGTGCTGGCATAAATACTAATCCACCAGCGCCACCTCCAGCGCCATGATTATTTCCACCACTACCTCCACCAGCAACTACTAAAACATCAAGTGAACTTACACCTGTTGGTACTGCGAAAGTACCAGATGATGTAAATGATTGAGATATAGGACCTGCTCTTGTAAATGAAAATGCTCTGGAAGTAGTATTTGAAGCAGCGTCAACTGCTCTTAATACGAAATTATGTACTGTATCTGTACTTGCTAGTGAACTAAATGTTCCTGAAAATAAACCAGTTCCACCTTCTGCCGCAGTATTTACTAATGTTATTCCAGTTGGTAAAGAACCAGATTGTATTTCAAAAGTTACGTTACCTGCTGACTCTGGGTCAGTTGCATTTACTCTAGCACTTGACATATTAAATCTATTAGAACCTAAAGAACCTGATGCAGTAACATACACAGGAGACGAATTTATATTTACTTGATTGGCTAATAAAGTAGATAAACCTTCACCATTTGTAACTTGTACATCATAAGGCTCTTGTGTTGTTTCTAATTTAGAAAACGCAATAGTACAAACAATAGTTGTAGTATTTGTTCTAGTTACTGTATCAAACTCTACTACTTTACCTGTATTACCAATTAATCTAGCAGTTGAACCTGCAGTAAATGATGTTCCACTAATTGTAAGTGTATGTGGTGAGGAAGCACTCTCATTTATATTTGTAGGCGAAATACTTGAAACTACAGGACCATTATTTTTTATATTACTTCTTAATACTTTTTTAAGGGCAGCAGCTGAAGTATCATATATTAAGGTAAAGTCTGCGTCATTTACTACTTCGGATAATTCTGTTTGACCAGTAATCGCAGTCTTATTTAATTCTGTACTAGTAACTGAAGCAGGTCCCAGTTTATCAACTGTTACTGCGTCATCTGTAATTGAACCTGTTTTAATTTTGTTAAGTGCCATAATTCTCTCTTACTATTTATAATTAATATCTTACTATAACGATACCTTTTCCACCATTTTTACCTGACCCATTTTTTTCGCCTCCACCACCGCCTCCACCTTTATTATTTTGACCAGGTGTAGCTTGTCTAGTTCCGTCATCTCCAGGGTGTACTCCACCTTGACCACCACCACCTTGTCCACCTGTTCCACAAGTTTGTTGAGCAGGGTTACCTTGTCCTCCTGCGCCTCCACCAGCGTAATAAACGGGAGTTGTTCCATCATTAATAGTATAAGCTTTACCAGAACCACCTTGTCCTCCACCATAACCACCACCTACTCCACCACCGCCAGCACCACCTCCAGCGCCTCCACCACCAGTTGAGTTACTATTACCATCAGCACCATTTGCACCAAATCCATAAGCGCCTGAGTTACCTGGTTGAGTTGCTTGAATTCCTTGTCCAGCTTGATATTGTCCTGGACCTCCTGATCCGCCACCACCAGCACCACCTTGTCCACCTGTATGACCTGAACACGCTCCACCTCCACCACCACCTTTGGCAGTTAATACACCACTTTGTCCTAATCCTGGACTTGGTGAAGCACCAAATACTGAATCTTGTCCTGCGTGTGGAGCTGCAGCTTGACCACCTGGATTACTTCCACCTACGTCACCAACTGTTATTGCAATAGTTCCACCTGGTGTTACTGGAGCACATGGAAAGAAAATAAGACCTCCAGCACCTCCTCCTCCACCACCAGAGGTTGATGAACCATTACCACCACCACCTCCACCAGCGACAACAAGTACATCTGCTACTGCTACACCTGATGGTACTGCAAAAGTACCAGATGATGTAAATGCTGTTGTAACAGGTACGTTAGTAATTGTGATTGAAAATGCTCTACTACTAGAATTAGAAGCAGTATCGAATGCTCTTAATGTAAAATTTGATACAGTAGTAGAAGTAACAGCTGATGCTGTTCCTGTAATTCTACAAGAATCTTCTTTAGTATTTACTAAAGATAAACCTGCTGGTAAACTACCAGATTGTAATTCAAAGGTAACCGCACTAGATGAATCAGGATCTCTTGCTTCTACTAAAATATTAACAGATGTACCTTCATTTGGAGTTCCTAATGAACCAGCGGCAGTAATGAATACTGGAGTTTCATCTATATCAATTTTATTTGCACCTACAACAGATAAACCTTCACCGTTAATGACTTGTATATCATATGGTGATTGAGTAACTAGTAAACTTGATCTAGCTATTGTACCTGTCATTGTAGTTGTATTTGTTCTAGTTACTGTAGTAAAATCTAATTTTTGACCTGTATTACTAATAAGTCTAGCAGTTGAACCTGCTGTAAAACCTGAACCCGTTATAGTAAAAGTAATATCTCCGCCATCTACCGTTTGAGAAGTAGCTGGTGAAACGCTTGTAAACACAGGGAAATCTAAATTTGTTGTACGAGCCTTAGTAACTTTTTTTAATGTGTCAGCACTTGTATCATATATAAGAAGTTGATCTGCGTCAGCAACATCAGCTGATGATAATTCTGTTAAACCTGTAATAGCAGATTTATTTAAGACAGTATTATCAACAGCACCAGAACCTATTTTAGGTTGTGTAACTGCATCATCTTCTATTATATTTTTAACTATTTTATCTATTGGCATAACTCTATTTATTCATCTGAATCAGTAGTTGTACTATACTTTTTACCATCTGTATAGTTTTCTATTGTGGTTGTAAATCCAAAATCATCATCTGCGTCAGCTGACGTAGGATTAGGGACTATAATTATTCGTTCTTCTCTCGCTTTATTAGTTGTATCAGTATCTGTGTACATATCAGTTTGAGTTTCTTTGATAACTTTTTGAGTTGACGCAGGGCCAAATAAGTAAGTTTTCGCAGTAAATCCTAATGTATAGATAACAGCTCTTCTTTGTGAGAAGTCTCCATTATAAGTGTCTTCATAATTAACACTATTTAAAACTATTGGTATATCTCTCTTTATATCTAACTCTGGTATTGCGTTTACTGTTACAGTATAGTCAGGTTGAAAGAATGGTAATATTTGTTCTATAATTTGTAGACCTGCCTCTGCACTTGCTGTAAAAGAATATAAATTGTAAGATATATCATATGGAACAGGAACAAAATTATAGTTTAATATCTTACCATCTTTACCTGCCTTAACGTGTTTGAATTTTTGTACTCTAGTTAATTTTCTACTAGAGTCATATGCGATACCTGAAATTTCAAAACTCATACGAGGTAAAGTTACAGCAAATTCTCTATTATCTAAACTTGGTTGCGCATCTAATCTTGCTAAAAACTTTTCTTTTGGTGCGTATGCTAGAGGTACTTTAATTGATTGAGTAATATTACCAGCACTATCTCGTCTTTTAATTAGTATATTGTTAAAGATTTGACCAAAGCCTATGGTCATTCTTCTCATACTTTCGTTATAAAAATAAGATCCAAACATTAAAAGTCAACTTCTCCAAATGGGTTACGTTCTGTAAAGTCTAATATATCATCTCCAGCAGAAGATGTATCAAAACCAGCTTCACTATCTAAATCATTATTTTGAGCGTAAGCTGATTGAGTTTGTAAGTCATAAGTTTCAAGTAATAGATAATTAACATCACCACTTGCGCTATCGTTTTCTAATACCATTGATCCTACTTCATTCTCTAAAGTAAATTGATGAGCTAATTGATCTAAAGTATATTTGTCTTCAGCGCCATCAATTGTACCAACTCCAGTATTCAATTCTTCTGAACTGTATTCCCATCTAGTACATACTAGTTTATAAACTGGTAGTTGACCTAGTTGAAAGAATGGCTCTTGGTCTTGTACAAACTGTATCTCAAAAAAACTATTCATCAAAGGTAAATAAATTATATCACCTTCGTTTGGTCTACCTTCAGCAATCAAAGTAGCTTTCTCATCTACTGCTTGATTAAATCTTCTTTTAGAGATCATAAAGGTAGTATCTTCTCTAATCTCTAAACCAAACTTATTAACTATTTCTTGTTCACCAGCAAAACCTTCAGTTGTTTCCATATACGCTTCAAGTAAAAGCGCAGATGAAAATTTAGACAACATATCTTCGCCTAAAATTAAATCTCTGTTAACTAGTGTTCGTGGTAAGTAATAAACATCTTGGCCATATATTTTTAGGCCTTCAATGATTAAATCTTCGTAAAGTCTTTTCTCGGATTGATTGCCGATACCCTTACCATCTTGGAAATAGTGATTAACTGGCATGGCATTATCCTATCATCATTGCTGGATTTAATTCGTAAGTAGTTCTTAATTCTGTTTCTAATTTTTCTATATCAGATAAAGCTTCTGAAAATATTTGTTGACCATTTAATGTAACTCCACCTAACATAGCAACACCATTAAATTTAGATAAGTTTGCGCCCCATTGTTTTTTAAATAAAGCTGTTACATATCTTTTTAAAAATAAGTCATCATTTACATCTGTAAAAGTTGTTGGATCTAATTTTCTATAACATTCTATAACTAGAAACTCACCAATTTGTAAATCGTTTTTCCAATCCATATCAATATATAATCTATTATCATTTTGATTAAATCTCATAGGTTTTTCACCAACAAGTATATGATCTAAAAAGTCTAAATGTCTTAGTACATTATCATAGTTAATAATAGAAGTAGAAGAAAAGTCATATAGATCATTTAATCTTAATTGGTATCTAACATCAAATAAATTTAAATTACCTTTACTTGAAAAGGGTAATACGTTAATTACAGAGATAACACTTTCAGGTACAACTAAAAAACCTTGACCCTCTTTCCAACTTGTAGTAACAGAATTTTTAGATTGTGATTCAGCTGAACCATCAACTGTCATTCTATCGTAATCGTCTTGCGTGTATTGATACTTTAAATATGTTCTTCTAATACCATCATAGTGATATTGTGCGTAATATTGATATGCCTCGTCTAGTCTATCTTCTAGTTGGTCATCATCAACGTTTATATCAATCACAGGTTTCCCTAGCGCTCTTAAAGCGTATTGTTTTAACGTTTCTCTTGTAGATGGTTTAGCCATTGTTATCTCTTTTCCCTACTATTTATAAACTATCCTAGTGCCACAGCTTGAGCTATAGCGAATGCGGGTGTTGTTTTTGTATCTAATTGTGTTTGAATAGCACTAGTTACTCCAACAGTATGATTTAATTGTGTAGCTGTCGCTGTGACTGCTACATCTTCATTAACCTTTGGACTAGTCAAAGTCTTGTTCGTAAATGTTTGTGTACCTGCTAATGTTGATACAGTTGCATCAATAGCTACAGTTAAAGTATTACCAGAACCAGATGTATCTATACCAGTACCACCAGCAATATCTAAAACTTCTGTATCTAAATCAATGTTTAGCGCTCCACCACTATCACCTTGAAAATCTAAATCTTGTGCATTAAGAGAAGTTGTAACAGCGTCAACATATGTCTTAATAGATTGTTGAGTTGCCAAGTGAGTATCAGAGTTACTTGCCATATTGTCTTCAT
>Ga0209535_1003431_pt1 | contig 10077 bp, 10 predicted proteins | sample LinPmetageLP28_FD_184041 | JGI IMG/M metagenome (GOLD analysis project Ga0209535, IMG submission 184041) | Marine viral communities from the Pacific Ocean - LP-28 (SPAdes) (version 2) | ecosystem: Environmental > Aquatic > Marine > Oceanic | place: Pacific Ocean | collected 2009-08-22
CAGCTATTTCTCTAAACTTTTTCCAATCTATAATTCTTGGATAAGCACTGGCTCCTGCTACAATCATTTTAGGTTGTACCTCAACTGCTATCTTTCTTATTTCATTATAATCTAACCAGCCATTTTTGTCTACACCATAAGAATATGCATCATAAACTTTACCAGAAATATTAGGTTTACTACCATGTGATAAATGCCCACCGCTTGCTAAATCCATTCCAAGTATTTTATCACCAGGTTTTAGGAATGCTTGATACACTGCTGTGTTTGCATTTGCTCCACAATGAGGCTGAACATTAGCAAAGTTAGAGTTATATAATTTCTTCAGTTGATTTATAGCAAGTGTTTCTACCTCATCCATATGATCACAGCCATTATAATACCTCTTACCTGGATATCCTTCTGCATATTTATTAGTAAATACTGAACCTGCTAAATCCATAACAGATTGGCTTGCAAAATTTTCACTTGCTATTAATTCAATTGTATCCGATTGCCTAATCTTTTCTTTTTCTAATATCTCTGTTATTCGTTTATCCATTATAATAAATTTCTTTTATATTTTTAAAATTCAAAAAGCCCTGCTCTTTTAGTGTTAGACTTTATAGCTCTTAAGTAAATCCAACATATCTTAATGTTAGCATCTTCCCAATTTTTATCAGGATAAATTGTATTTCCTGCCATTTTTTGAAATTTTACTTTTGTATTTATAAAATTAGCATAAATCTTTTTAGTCCAATACCAAAAACTATTTTCATTCCAAAAGCTTTTATGCCTAGGATCTTGAAATGCACCTCTCCCATCAGTAGAAGGTACTTCAACAAAGGCCCAACCTTTATCATCTAGAACTCTATATAATTCTTCCATTATGAATTCTTTATTTTCTACTAATTGTAAAACGTGAGATGCTTTAATTACACCTACTGTATTATCCTTTAATGGCCAAGGTTTACTGATATCGAAATCAACAGATGATAAATTAATTATCTTTAATTTTTTCTTTTCGGCATCCCTAATGGCTAGTCGTTCTTGCCATTTTATTTGAAGCTCTCGAGTACCTGTTTGTATTGCATCATTTCTTTCCATCCATGTATTATCTCCATGAACTCTATATAAATAAAGACATTTTGGTATTACATAAAAATCTGTAATCATATATGTTCTCATATATAATTCTTGATCATCTAAAATAGAAAGTTCTGGATTATGACCACCTAGTGAATCATATATGTCTTTTCGCCAACACCTCACATGATCTGGGCCATAAAGAACTAAAGATATCATCCCAGCATCTGGATCAAATGCGCTATTACTCCAATATTTTTTACCCTCCCATTCAAATTGATATGGTGTAGTCCAACCAAATTGAGGATTATAAGGTATATCATTATCTCGTATAATTGCAGTATGGCTATATACAAACCCAACATTAGGATTTGCTTTAAATGCTTTTGCTACTTCAGCTAAACAATCAGGTGTAATTAAATCATCATGATCTACCTCCACCACAACATCACCTTTACCTAAAGCAAATGCTTTATTTTTTAAATAACCTACATTACTAGAGTTCTTATGCTTTTTTCTATCTTCATAAATACTTACTCTCTTTTCATTAAGTATGTCTTTTAATAAGTCTTCTTTTTTAGCATCACCGTTTAAATAAATAACCCATTCCCAGTTAGAATATGTTTGATTTTTAATGCATTCATATAATTCATGAATATAAGTTAATCTGTGCGTTGGTGTAATTATACTTAATTTCATATTATTGTTCTATATCAAAGAAAAACATGTGGAATAATCTTGAATCATTTAAATTTTTACCAAAATATTGAGTAGCTGCATGAATTAATTTAGCATCCCATATAGCTAATCTATTATATTTATTTCCTATTTTATCAATCTCTTCCCATTTAGTACCATCTAAAAAATCATCATGTTCATTTCCAATAAATTTAGCTTCTATTTGCTTTGCTTCAATTTCATTATTAACACCATGTGCCCCAATAATTGGTTGCCTGTCTAACCACTTTAATGATTTATGTCTATAAAAAGAGGTGCCTGTCTCGGGTGGTGCATCTGGTGTTAAAAATACAACCGCCGCGTGGCTTTGGCCATCATAATGATAAACGATAGGATCTGTCGGTGTGCAGTGTTGAAATACACCACAGTGAGAATGATAATCTATCCATTTAATAATTTTTTTACCTAATACTTTTTCTAGCTTTTCTTTTGTACCATCAAGAACAAATTGAGTTTTAGTTCTTTTTCCTTTATGATATTGACTAGGATTATAATCAAAATTTAATGCCATCTTTCTTACTTCATCTGGATATGTATAAAAATCATCAACGGCTATTAGTGTTGGTACTTTATCATTTACTTTATTAAATTTAGAATCCCAAAATACTGCATATTTATCTAAATTAATAACATGTATATCATGCCATAGATTATTCTTTTTTCCTTGTAAAGTAATATTAGACTTTTTAGTTTTAACTGTTACATTAACTCCTGATAAGCTTAATATAGGATCATCATAATATTTGGCAACATCAATTCTGTTGAGTTTAGTCTTAACAGTAGGAGTATATTTTTTTTCTTCTTTAATTCTAAAATCTTTTATAAATGTTTTATCTTCATTAACATACCACCCTTTAATTAAAAACACACCTGGTGATGTATTTATGACTGAATCTAAATATCCATAAATGCCTTTTGATAATGTTTTGTGTATATCTTGCATAGTAAACTATTTTATTTTTATATGTATTTTTTTATTTTTGTTTTCCATTTTGTTTCCAATCTAACCAGAAACCTACAGCAACCATTAGATGTAAAAAGATTGATAAACTATATTCATATAAATCATGGTATGTAGCAAAATGTAAATGAACATGACCTATTACCCAAAAAGGTATAGCCATCTGTTGACTGTACCATATTAAAAAGAATCTAATAAATTTTTTCATGTTATGTTTTTTTGATATCTTTTCTTATATCTTTTTTTACTACCTTTAAATATTTCTTTCTCTTGTCTTTATCTACAAATGGTACTGACCAAAATTGTTTTGTTTTTCTCCATCTATTAATATTCCAACCAAATACAAATGAATATACTCCCATAACTAATCTTAGTTTAACTGAATTAAAATATAGCGTAATAACTGGTAGCATTGGTGCTCCGTGTGTAATATATGTTCTAACCTTCTTATCTTTTAAAAATGGTTTTGGATATGCATAGTGACCAAACACTGGTACAAACTTATAAGCAAATCCTGGAGTGAGAACCTCATCAAAAAAGATTTCCATTCTAGGTGTTAATCTAAACCACCAAACCGGTGATACAAAGTAAATATGAGTTGACCAAGTTACTAATTTTTGATAATTCTTAGTTAGTTTTTTTCTAGGTTGAGAGAAATCATCTCTATATAGATCAATGATTTCAACTTCTTCATTATTCTTGACCAACTCCGTGATAATAGTTTTAAAAATACCATTATAACAAAAGGACTTTTTATCAGGGTGTCCTATTACTACTAAATGTTTATTACTCATAATTACAGATCCCATACTGATTTTCTTTTTCTTTTTGCAAGCTTAAGTCTTATTAAGAATATTAATTTTTTAATCATTATTTATTTTCAGCTTTCCATTCTTCTCCAAAATGGCCTACATCTGCCCTGTGCTCATCTGTTGGGTCATATTTTCTTGTAACGTAGTATGCTAATATAGTTCCTGGCTCCAACGCTTTATAACCGTGATATATTCCTGGGGGTATTTCTAATACTTGTGGATTTTTATCAGAAAGATATTTAAATTCACAACCATCTTTTTCTGTTGCCCATCCTACTTTTAAACTACCTTTAATACAAATCCAGTAATCAGTTTGTTTTTCATGTTTATGCCAAGCTACAATATGCTCAGTTGAATTTATATAAGATACGTTAATTTGACCTTCTGCTACTGGAAATACATCCAATAATCGCTGTGCTCTATCATCTTCGTGATAATTCATATTATTTAATTTTATTAATTAATTCTTTTGCTTGTATAATATTATCTTCAATAGAACAATAAGTCCATGACCCATACCTTCCAATAGAATATATTCCTTTTTTATTAAAATCTTTACAAAATGTTTTATAAGTTTTTTCGCTCTCTGTAGTTATATGAACATAAGCAGGGTCCATAACAATAAATTGATGATCTATTAAATTATGATCTGTTATTATGCCATTTTGTTTAAGATCTTTTAGAATTTGATTTAATAATACTTTCTCCTCTAATACCTCATTACTCTTTGCACCAACCTCTACATATAAACTTAATTTATCTGTGCCTAGTATGTTATTGTAAAAACCTATACGATAAAATATTTCATTACCAGGAAAATATCTCCAGTGAGTTTTTATATCCGTACCTTTATCAAAACCTAAATTAAATACTGCTACTTTGTTTGATGATAATTCTGAAGTAGAATTATTTGAAACCATAGGTAATATTTTATTAAACGGCATTGTACTAATTAAAGTATTATAATGAACTTCCCCTTTATCTGTATAAACTATTTTTTTATCAGAATCAATTTTATTAGCTTTGGAATTTAACCATATTTTATTTTCATCTACTCGTTTTAATATAGATTTAATAAATTCAAAACTACCGTCTACTGGATAAATGAATGTTCCATTATAAGATTCATAATCATTAGGTACTGTTATCTTTTCCATAAGTTCATCAAACTTAATTGGCTTTGGAAAAAATCTACCCATTGCATCTGCATCTAATTTATTAAGATCACATGCATATAATTTTTCATTGTAAGGTATTAGAAATTTTTCAGCAATTGCTTTACCTGATGTAGAATTTACAAATGATTTAAAATTTTCATTGTCTATATCACCTAAGTAATACATGTCTCTTAAACATTCTAAGAAATCTTTCTTTGGTAATTGATGAACATTATATTGAAAAGGAAAATCTATAACAGTACCCTTATAATCTATATCTGTTATTTTTTTAACTGTTACAACTTCACATGCCATTTCTGACATCATATACTTTTTTATTTCATCATTCCTAAAATGAAAGAAATGCCCACTGTAATCCCAAACAAATCCATTTCTTTTAGTAGTTTTACAATACCCACCCAATTCATTTGCACCTTCAAGAACTAAGTAATCTGAATCTTTTCCTAAAAAGGCGGCTGTTGATAATCCAGTAATACCACCTCCTATAATTAATTTATCTACTTTATGCATTTTGTTGTTCTATTTTTTCTTGTTCTTGTATACTTAACGGATTTCCTTTGTCATACCATTGGGCACCAATAAAATCTGATTTTTCATGTTCAGGTCTATCTTTAGTAAAATAATATAATGCAAATGAATGCCGTGCTGTATATTCTGGTGTATTTAGAGGGTCAGGGTGACCATGTAGTGCATCATCAGTTGTATTAAAAATAATAGCTTTACCTGCATACGGTTGAAATTCAGAAACCATTTCAGACATATCTTTTTTCCAAATCTGTAAAGTTCCACCCCACTCTTTTTGCCAATCTTCATTTAAATAAACTAATAAGTTAATTCTTCTCCAACCTAAACCATAAGGATGTTTATTAAAATCACTATGAATTGATAATTTTCCACCAGAGTGTATCATATGTAAACCACCACCTGCAAAACCTAAATCTGGTATAAGATCTTTTATTCCAGTTAAGTTTTCTAAAATTTTAATAAAATCTTCTGAATTAAAATAACTAAGCCACTTCCAGCATACAGGAGCCTTAGTTGAAAGTGTTTCAATAGTATCAGCAATATTGCTAGTAGTACCTTTGATAGTTTCAATTTCACGCCAAGGATAAAAGTATTTATTGTTTTGAAACTCCTCATTACCGCCATCCCACCCCCAATTTGGAAAGTTTTTCATTTCGTTAACACATAATCTTATATCCTCAATAGGTATAAAATTATCAATAGAAATGTGTGGATACGGTTTTGCCTTTATATATGTATCATGTAAACTTAAAGCAAAGTCTGAAGTTAATTGAGAACTAGTTTTCATTATTTAACTATTTTTCTAAATTATTAAAATGATTTAAGTTACTTTTATAATGATCTAAATTATATGCAAAAGTTTTGCTATGATTATCTAAAATATCATTTATTAAATCTTTACCTTCCTTTACACGTCCTGTATGATAACAGGCAACAGAGAGCCAATCATTAATATAATATCCATAATTTACTTTATTTATAAATAATGAATATTTTTTCTCTACTAATGATAATTTACACCCTTGCGCTTTCTTTAAGTATTCATAAGCTAATTCATTTCTTCCTTGCTTACAGCAATATTCTCCGAAGAAAAAATAAGCTTCTGCTCTGTCATCAAATATAGAGATTGCTTTATCCATTTCCCATTTAATTTCATCAAATCTATTCTCATGACCTTCTATTCTCATTAATAATCTACTTACTCTCATTTGAGCTTCATACTGTTCCTCAATCCAAGTATCTTTAAATTGTAAAAATAACCTATACCACTGTAGAGCTTTATCTGTGCAGCCTTCTACGGCATAATCCATATAACTTTGCCCTGCATAAAATGCAGATCTGGTTAATAAGCCATCGGGGTCATCAGTTAAACAATCCCAAAATTGTTTTGTTAATCTTTCACCGTCATACCAATATTTTCTTGGATCAAATGCACGAGAACCAATACCGTCACAATTACAATGCCCTCTATCGGTAAGATCTCCTAAAGATAAATTTTCTTTATTTGCTTTTACAATTGTATGTGCAGTTCCTAAAAATCTCCAAATTAAATCATTTTTATAAACTACTGTAGCCTTCCATGAATTAGAACCTCTAATCATTGTCATTAAATAATAATCATGTCCTGCATCTGAATGAGTAAAATAAAAATCTTCTGAAACTCTGTCATCGGCATCTAAGTGAAGAAGATATTCACACTTATCTTTTACATAAGATAACATTTTTGTTTTATTAATTGCATACCCATCCCACGGATCAACATGCCAAGAACCAGGCAATCCTGTTTTTTCAAAGAATTTTCTTACTGAATTAAAAGTACCATCAGTAGAACCATTATCAGCTACTACAAAATAATCGCAGTGCTTTGCTGCGTGATCTAACGTAACACCGATACAGTGTTCCTCGTTTTTACACATAGTAGCAAAAGCCATCGTAGGCCTATTCTTTACATCACTTACTTTTTTAGTTCCTGTAAATATAACTTTAGTAATATTTTCTTTTTTCTTTTTAGAAAGTTTGTCCCAATCTTCTATCTTAACTTCTGTAATCATATTTTTAGTATTTTCATATAGTATATTTATTTAGCTCCTATTATTTCATCAATTATTCCATACTTAAGAGCTTCTTCTGAATTCATCCAAAAATCTCTAGTTGCATCCTTTGCTACTTTTTCTGGTTTTTTACCACAATATTTTCCTAACAGAACAAAAAGTTCTTTATTAACTTTTTTCCATTCAGTCCAATCTATTTCAGCATCTTGTATGTTTCCACTAAAACCACCTGATGATTGATGTAACATTGTTGTTGAATGTTTTAGTGAACTTCTTTTTCCTTTTGTTCCTGCTCCTAGTAAAACAGATCCCATAGATGCAGCCATGCCAGTATTTACTGTTCTTATATCTGATTTAATATAATCCATAACATCTACCATAGAGAGTCCTGATTTAACAGAACCTCCTGGGGAATCAATATGCATTGTAATATCTTTTTTCTCTACACTATCTAAGAACATTAATTGAGCCTGAACAATCGTTGACATTCCATCATTAACTGGCCCAGCTACCCAAAGTAATCTATCCATCATTAACCTTGAAAATATATCAATTTGTGTTGCTCTCATTTCTCTCTCTTCTAAAATATAAGGAGTCATTGAGTTTTCAATATGCTTTTCATAATAGTTTAATTTAGATGAACTAACATTATGATCGCTCATTGCATATTTTTGAAATTCTTTTCCGTAATTCATTATTTTTTTATATTAGTTATGTCAATTATTAATTCACCTTTAGTACCTTTAACATTAATTGTACCACCTTCTTTTAAATCACCTTTGAGAATATATTCAGATATCTTATTTTCAATCATTCTTTCAATTGTTCTGCGTAATGGTCTTGCTCCATATTTAGGATCATAACCTTGATTAAGAATTATTGTTTTGGCACCTTTAGATATTTTAAAAATATAATTTCCTACTTCTTCTAAATTAATTGCAAGTTCTTTACATTCTTTAGTTAAAATATCCATTACATTATCTTCTGTTAATCTGTTAAATACTACAATCTCATCAATTCTATTTAAAAATTCTGGTGAGAATTTATTTTTTAAAGCTTTTCTTAAAATAGTTTTTTCTTCTTCAGCTTGGTTAACCATTTTGGTAGAACTTTCAAATCCTATACCTTGACCAAAATCTTGTAATTTTCTAGATCCTGTATTGGAAGTAAGTATTATTAAACAATTTCTAAAATCAACAGTCCTTCCTAATGAATCAGTTAACTGCCCATCATCTAACATTTGTAGAAGTACATTAAAGACTTCTGGATGAGCTTTTTCTATCTCGTCAAATAATATAACAGAATGAGGTTTTCTCTTTACCTGCTCTGTTAAAAAACCACCACCTTCAAATCCTACATATCCAGGAGGTGCCCCAATTAATTTAGAAATAGAATGCGGTTCCATATATTCAGACATATCAACTCTAATTAGAGATTCTTCACTATTAAAAAGATATTCTGTAAGTTCTTTTGCTAATTGAGTTTTACCTACACCTGTTGGACCTAAGAAAATAAAGTTACCCATTGTTCGGTTTCTTTTTCTAATTCCTACTCTGTTTCTTTGAACAGTTACTGCAATTTTATTAACCGCATCTTCTTGTCCTATAACCTTTGATGATAAATGTTTATTAAGACCTAATAAATTTTTATTTTCTTTATCAGATATTTTTTCTATAGGTACACCTGTTGATTTAGATACTACTTTTAATACATCATCTTCAGTAATCTCTAATTGATTAACAGCCATCTGTTCTTTCCATATTGCAAGATCTTGTTTAATTCTTTCCTTAAGAGTTAAACATGTATCTCTTTCTTTAGCAGCTACTTCATATAGTTGGCGAGATACTGCCTTTCTTTTAGCATTTTCTTTTTGAACTAATTTTTCCTCTAATGCTTTTATTTTTTGAGGAATCTTCATATTGGTGAGATGTTTATAAGATCCGACCTCATCCAAAATATCAACTGCTTTATCAGGAAAGTACCTATCCATAATATAACGATCAGCAAGTTTTACAATTATATCAATAACTTCATCTGAATATGATACACTGTGGTGTTCTTCATACTTATGTCTTATATTAGAGAGGATTTCAATAGTTTCTTCTAAAGAAGGAGGGTTAACTACAACCTTTTGAAATCTTCTATCTAAAGCCCCGTCATCTTCAATGTTTTCTCTAAACTCATCAAAGGTAGTTGCACCTATACATCTAATCTCTCCTCTTGCTAATGCCGGCTTAATAATATTAGATGCATCTAAAGATCCTGTAGAACCACCGGCTCCAACAAGAGTATGTAATTCATCAATAAAAACAATGATATGTGGATTAAGTATTAGCTCATCTACAATACTTTTCATTCTTTCTTCAAATTGACCACGGTACTTAGTTCCCGCCACAATTGTTGATAATTCTAAAGTATAAATAACTTTACCTTGTAATGATACAGGAACATTTCCTTCTACCATTTTTAATGCTAAGCCTTCAACAATTGCAGTTTTACCTACACCAGGTTCCCCAACTAAAACAGGATTGTTTTTTCTACGCCTTCCTAGAATTTGTATAACTCTAAGAATTTCATCAGTTCGCCCGATGACTGGGTCTAATTTACCTTCAACGGCACGCTTACTTAGATTAGTGCCATAAGTATCTAAAACTAAAGTTTGTTTTTTAAATTTTGGTTTTCTTTGCTTATCTTTTTCTTCTTCTGGATAAATTTCTCCCATAGTTTTATTTTGTATAATTTAAATA
>Ga0209535_1003437_pt1 | contig 10070 bp, 11 predicted proteins | sample LinPmetageLP28_FD_184041 | JGI IMG/M metagenome (GOLD analysis project Ga0209535, IMG submission 184041) | Marine viral communities from the Pacific Ocean - LP-28 (SPAdes) (version 2) | ecosystem: Environmental > Aquatic > Marine > Oceanic | place: Pacific Ocean | collected 2009-08-22
ATATAAAGATTGGCATTCATTTGTGAATTTTGCCAAGTTGAAGGAGGCTTACGAATATGTGTACAACCCCATGTATATTTTGACAATTCATCTAATACTTTTCTATCAGCAGTCCAATAAACATCATAATATGCTTCGTGTTGTTTTGAAGGAGAATTTTCAGCAGTCCATAAAAGGTAGTCTATAACTTCTTGATGAATTCTTTTTGAATGGTCCCAAACTCTTTGACATTTTTGAATATTACGAATGACATCCATCTCTTCGCTCCAATTATAAAACATATCTTTGATACCCATTTCTGTATTATCACCAAGAGATACAATATCTTTCCAAGCATTTCTCCATTTATCTTTCATTACTTCCAGTTTTCCTTTATAAAAGGTTGATTGTGTTCATGTATTGTTTTACCAGGTCCTGTAAAATGTAATACTTTTATATATTTATGTGGTTCACCTAGTATCATATATTCTGTATTACATTCTTTAGCATATAATGTATTTAAGGCAACATTTTGTTTAAAGTCATTTGTTAGTTTACCAAGCCATTTTTTTGGTGTATTTGTTAATTTTATATTATGTTCTTGTACTTTCCAATCGACATAGTTTTGTTCACCATAATATTTAAAATGTACATCACCTTTATTATAGTAATGCAATTGCCAATATTCTGGATTTAAAGAGAAATCGTCCCATATACTTTTCAAACTGCCTGATTTAAACTTATAAAATCCGCCTTGTAATTTTAATTTATTATCCCACCATGGAGAATATGATATTAATTCATTCTCTTGTACAGGATAATCTAAAAGTTCATCTACATTGCCTATAATTACTTGATCTATATCCATAATAATTATATCATCACCAGGTTGTTGATTTGCAAACTGTGGACTAAAGTATTTTAATTTATGCCAATGTTTTTTTATATCACTATGGTGATTAAACGGCAATACAACATCAGCTTCAACATCTGTATCACTCAAACATATAAATTCAAATGGTATAGTAGAGTTTCTTTTTAGACTTCTATATAATTTACCGACATAATCTGGTGTATAAAAACCATCAAAATATACTGTACATATCTTAATCATAGTTTCTCCAGACTAGATCAAAGTCTTTACAAATACAATGCACTAGTTTTGTATCTTTAGGAATAAACTTTTGTTTATCTAAAAAATAATGCCACTTATCATCTAGCCATTGTATTTTTATATTGTTAACCTCTCGTTTAAATGAAAAGATTGTTTCATTATCATATCTAAACATATCAATAATATTTTGAGGATATAAACCACTTGTATCTTTTCTCAATTTCGTCATCAAATCAATTGTATCTTTAAATTTACCAAAGAAATCTAATTTTTGTATATCTTCTTTTCTGGCACCAATAATACCTGTATTAATAACATCATTTTTTGAATTTTGATCATGTTCTAATAACATAGCTTGGCAATTATAATACTTTGCTGATGGACTTCTAATACTATGATTTACTCTTACATTTTTAATTACATGTTCATTATTACTATACACACAAATACCTTTTGATAAATTCCAAGAATTAAAAAATGATTCATTTGTAAATGGTATGACATCAAAATCTAGGTATAAAACCTCGTCATACTTCTTAGATAACTCATACAGTAAATGTATCTTATAGAAATTTATTATTTCATAACCTGTAAAATCTGGATAATCTTTTAAGAAGTTTTGTTCAAATGTTTTATATTGATCATCATATTCAAACATTATAAAATCTGCCTTACAATGTTCAGCATATGTAATTTTAGTATCAATCAATCTATCATAATGATTTTTAAATGCATTGATTGTTATATTTGCTTTATCTATTGTATCATGTTTATTTTTAGAATCGCCAAAGTGTTCTTTAGATGGTACATCAACATACAAACTATAGATTACTCGTTTCATATCTTACCTATTAATGTAAATCTAGTGCCTCTTTCGTCTGGTATTTCATCTTCTATTAATACCTCGGCTCTATCTGGTAACTGTTTCTTAAATTCTTCTATGTTATTAACGCAATTTATGTGTGTTGGTATATCAAACATTGCGTTAGATTGAAACGCAAAGTGAGATGGTGACACTCTATCCCACCAAGGATTTTTATATGTAGGTGCTGGTCCCCATTCTCTCATAGGTTTCATGTGTTCACAACTTGTGTTAATAAACAAATCGGCAGTTTTATATTGGTCTCTAAATTCAAAAACATCACCTGTAATAAAGTCAACATTATAATCTTTAAATAACTCATACTTTGCTCTATTAATAACTTTTGAATTTAAATCAATGCATGTAATATTTTTTACTTTATTATAAAATGCTGGTATCAAAATACTACCATACCAACTACCAAATATAACTATTTCTGAATTTTTATTTAAAATATTTAAATTATTAATGTGATTAATTAAATTTATTTTAGATAAAAACTGATTAGGACTAAATGAATCTAATAAGTCTTTTTCTTCAGCAGCTCTGTTTTCACCACGGCCTTCTCTAGGATTATCTACAACTTCTCTCATATCAGGAGTAATTAATAATTCTAATATTGTTTGTAATTGTTTTATATCCATTTTATAACCTCTTCAGGTTCTGGTTTAATATCCTCTGAAACTACATCAGCCTTATGACTATCTTTTAACCATTGATATCTGTAATAGTCACCATAACCCATTGACATAATAGAATGTACTTTAGCCATTTCATTTTCTTTATCATACCATAAGTAAGGTGTATCTTTCCACTTATGTTCATTTTTAGGTAAACATGCTGTGTATGATATATCAATACCATTTTCTATGCACAAAGCAGTTAAATTACTAGCAAACAAACCGACTTCAAAACTTGTACTTTCTGCTATATCTTTAACAAAATCTATTTCGCATTGTTCACCAAAATGACCTTTATTTTTTATCATTCTTTGATAAAATTTATTTGGTGCAGGACAAACTCTTGAAGAAAATATTATCAAATGTGAATTATGTTTTACATGAGCATAGTTAGGATTTTTCTCAAAAGTATATTTCAATGGCATTTTAGGATTTGCTTCAGTATTTTTTTTTAATCCCATTTCATCATAAAATACATGATTATCTACCACTTTAAAATATATTTTATCCTTTTCATCTTGTTTATCAGGACCTAAAACATTGACATGATATGGCATAAAATTATTTTTTGAAGGCGATATTTTCCATGCTTTGCGTAATAAGTTTTTTAATAAGGCTTCAGATATATTTTCATCTTTATATTTTAGAACATGGTGTCTTTCTTCTAATGTATCAAATATACTCATTTTCTAATTAACCAATCATTGATTACTAACAAGTCTAATGCTGTTCTTTTAAATGTTCTTAATGCATGTTTAGGCGTTTCTACTATGGGTTCTTGACGATTAAAACTTGTATTTAATAGCATGGGTATACCTGTGATTACATAAAATTCTCTTATTAATTCATATAATTTATTGTTTTGTTCTTTGGTTACTGTTTGTATTCTAGCCGTATTATCAACATGTGTAACACCAGGAACTTTATCTGTTTTAACTTTACATATTCTTGACATATAGGGACTAGGACAATTTGTATCAAAGTATTCTTTATAATGTTCTTCTAATACTGCTGGCGCAAAAGGTCTAAAGTCTTCTCTCATTTTTATAGTGTGATTAATAATATCTTTTATATCAGGATTTCTAGGGTCTGCTAATATACTTCTATTACCTAATGCACGATTACCACTTTCTGATTTACCTTGAAACCAACCTACAATCTTGCCATCAGCAATTGCTTGTGCTATCTCTTTATATGATGTTAATTTTTCATCACCCTTATATTCATATTCTTTACCAGCAAATGTTTCTGATATATGTATATTATTGTTTAGAGTATAATCAGCATGTTGATAAGCACCAATGGCCTGTCCTTCATCACCAACAGCAGGTGGTAAAAATACATTTTGATAGTGTTTAGTAAACTCTTCATTCATATATCCGTTATATGCAACACCACCAGCAATACATAAATTATCACAACTCTTTAGAGGATAAACAAACTCCTTTATTTTATCAATAGTAAACTCTTGTAATGTATATGCTAGGTCATTAATATTATCTAATTTAATATGTTGAAATTTTTTCTGTTTCTTTTCTGTAATAGGTCCGTCTAATATTATCTCAAACAAGTTATAATAGTAATCACTATGTTGACCATAACCAACTTTACCCATAAGTTTACTTGCACCTAATGTACCAAGACCTGTAAGATTTGACATGTGGTTCCATAACCAACCTATTGGCAACTTGTCTGATAAGTCTATCATCTTTTGTTCTTTATCAAAAAATACACATCTATATTTTGACCCTATACCATCAATCGCCAGAATATCTGATTGTTTAAAACCAGAATTTAGAAATGCGTATGTAGCATGAGATTGATGATGGTCGATATAGTAAATGTTATTTTTTAAATAAAAATCCCATAGACTTTTTGGTTCATAATCAAATACATCTTTTGGCAATAAATCTCTACACATTCTAATACCACCATAGGTGTAAGTGAATGCTAGAATACCATCTGTTTTTTTAAAATACTCTTTTACAAAATCATCATTTAAACGATAATCAGCTGGGTTTAATATATCTGATTGATGAGCATATGCTTCAGCATGATAAGGTAGATTATGTTTAAATCTAGTTTCTCTTTCTCGTTGATTGTGCCATACACCGTCATATGTATTATGGTCGTGTAGATTTAAGGCGACAGCAAATATATTACTCATTTAGTAACCTCGCATACTTGCTCATTGGAAAATGACCCTTTGGTTGCACCCATTCAGTACAGGTTTTGCAATAATTCTCATATTTGAACAATCTAAAGTTCATCATCTTATCTATGTTCTCCTGCGTTAGGTCAAAGGTTTTAGACAATTCTGTATTATTGGCAAACTTCTTACTACAATGTACTATATGTTTCTTTTCAAAATCAATAACAGGTACCATTGGAAAAGCGGCACACATTTTTCTATCTATTTCAGGCGCTTGTATCACATCTGTAAACTCTGCTGACCTGCCATTAAAAGCCTTCCACATTGTATTCTTATGGTCTAATTTTTTCATTACTTCAGGATACTTGTCTTTGTATTTGTAAAAGTTTGGTGTTCTAACAACCACATTATAATTGTTAAAGTCATTCTCTGGTACATAATCAAAGTTGCCTAGTTTAGTTACTTCATGTTCGTACCAATCTAAAATGTTATGTTCAACATATAATATATCTTTATCTTTTAATATGTGAGGGTATCTTTTACGAACAAACGAATTAGATAATACTGAACACACATGATTTGGATTCTTTTTTACTTCATTAATTACATCATCTAAATTTTTAATAAGGCCTGGTTCTCCACCTAATAAACATACTCTTATTTTATAATTTCTTAAATAGTGTAATGTTTCTTTTAAAAAGTCTATGTCTACCGTAAGATTACGCATTTCTAATGTGTAACTGGTACAATAATGACAATTCTTATTACATGACATTGATAAAAAAAAGTCTATTGCTAAATAATTCTGTTGTATTTCTTTTAGTGTTTTCATTCTATGTTTTTGTAGTAAAATTTATTAAAGGCTATCTTTAACTTTTGTTTGTTATTAAAACTTACATCTTCAATATAACTAGGCAACTGATAAGACTTTTCTATAATATAATCATAGATATCCTCAGTTGTTTCATTAATTAAATTTTTATCAAATAAATCTTCACCTAATACTCTTTTCATATTGTTTACAAACTTACTATTTTCATGTTCTAAAAAAATTAGTATAGTGTTAATGATTTTATTAACTTCATCTTTTTTCATATAAGGGTGTATAGGTAATGTTAAGACTGTATCACAAACAGACTTTGCAATAAACAAATTGTCTTTTTTATGTTCAATATCTTTGTACATTTTATTGTCTGGTATAGGTTTAGGATAGTGAACATTTGCACCTAATCTATCTTTCAATCTATCTCTTACCTCTTTGTTTTGTAACCTTATAACATACTTGTGATAGTTATGATTTAAACCATCTGGCACTTCTTGTATTGTTACACAATCTTTTAACTGTTCATCATATTGTTTGGCAACCCTTTGTCTACCCTCAATATATTCATTTAGTTTTTTAAGTCTAAAGTTTATAACCTCAGCATTAAACAATAACATTTTAGAGTTGTAACCTAACATCTCATTATTGCCATGTCTTCTTAACTTTTTAAATACCTCTGTATCGCCATCTGTTATAATTGCACCACCACCTGATATGCCCGATATAACTTTATTGGCATTGAAACTAAAGGTACTAATATCACCTATGGTTCCGGCTAAAACACCATTGTAACTAGAACCAATTGACTGGCAAGCGTCTTCTATAAAATGTATTTTTTTCTCTTGACAAAATTGTTTTATTTTGCTAACATCTGACATATTACCAAATAGGTGTGGGTAAATAATTGCCTTTACCTTATCAGAGAACATTCTTTTTATACTCTCAAATGACATATGATAGTCTGTCATATTAATATCACAAAATACTGGTGTTGCACCAGCCATGGTAATTACACTAGCTGTAGATATCCAAGAAAATGATGTTGTTAAAACCTCATCACCTTTACCAATACCCAAACTGATAAGAGCAAAATGTAAAGCGTCTGTACCGTTAGCACATGCAACTACATTTCTACCTAACATTTTTGATAAACTCTTTTCAAGAAACTCTATATTAGTTTCTTGTTCTTTTTGCATTACTTCATCAAATAACTTTAGGTAATCATCTTTATATAATTCATATTCTTTATCCCAACCTGTCATATATAAACTCCATTATTTTTTTTTGACCTAATTTATTTGGGTGACTATCTAGTTTTGAAATTTGTGTTTTAAAAAACAGACTAATATATTTTTCTTGCAAACAAAACCCTCCATACTCACTTGATAGAGGCCAGCCTATAAATTTTTTTATATTAATTCTATCTTCATAGTCACCAATAATTTTTATTAATTTTTTATTATCTTTTTCTTTATCGCCAGGATATACATGTCTAAATCCATTAAGGTTTAAGGGGTCTATATCTTTAAATTTTAAACCATCTAACCAATTTTTATATAGATGTAACATATGTACATGCATGTAAGGTAAATTATATTTTTCACACAATATTTGAAAACTCAAAAAATTATCTAAACTTCGTCTTGCCCAACTAAACACATCACCGTTAGGGTCTACTCTAGCATTTGTATAACGACCTAGATTGCCTTCTTGATAATCTTTTCTATTACATTGTGTCCAGGCAGGTATAACTAACCCTATATTAGAGGTATCGTTTCTAGTAATGTAGTGTAAAAGTGAGCGATAAATATATTCATTACCAGCACCAGATTTGCCAAGATTGACACAATCCATATTTAATTTTTTTGCTAGTAATTCTGGCCATTTTGGCCATGAGGTATCTAAATCAGGATGTAACTCACTATAAAAATCTTTATCTGTGTTACTACAACCACTTACTAATAATATTTTTTTTATCATATACTTTTTATTAAGTTTACAAGTATATTTATATTGTTTTTATATATCTGTTCCGTGGGCGTAGGCCTGTTCCAATACACAGGACCACCGTCTTTTATATTCTTATCTCTTATGTAATCTACATTTTTACCTAACCATTTAAACTCTACAAATAGTCTAGGCGCTGGGTCAAAGTTAGGTTTTGTATAAACATATGTTTCAAACTTACCTAATATATTTTCAATAGGTGCAAATAAATTATTTAATTTAGGATTAATCCACTTTTTGTTATATGTAACAATACCGTGGTCTGGATAGTTGTCAATATGTTTTTCAATCTCTTTGTAATATATCTCATTTGTGCCTAAGAATAAATGTTTATATTGTATATCATTTACAATAGGTTTATATTCATCAAAGTTAATTATTTTTTCATACTGAATACCGACACCGTTCGGATAAACATCATGGTCGCATAAGTCATAAACCTTTTTAGGTTTAAAATACTCTAATGCTAATGGGTAATCTTTAGGATGGTTTTCTGAATAGACTGCTACAATGTTATTCTTAAATAATAATCGTAGAGTTAAAAGTTGGTCTTGTGTGTATTTGTGTCTGTCTAGGAACGGCAAAGTAATCATACTTCTACCTAAAACAAATGTTATCTCACTAGAGGCTGGTGTGTAATCATCAAACACCACATTTTCATATGTCTTATATTGGTCTTTAAGAGATTTTGTATAATCTTCTTTTGTAAAATCAGGATGAGGTATAATAATAACACGACTTTTTATATTTTGATTATTTAAATAACAACAATGTTCATAACTGTATCTTAATAATCCATCACCAGGTTTACCTGTACATACTATATTCATTCATGTTACTCAATCATATCAAAAACGGCTCTAAACAATTCAATCTTATTCTTTGCTTGTCGTATTTTCTTTTTGCCTTCTACATCATCTGACTCATTAATTTGTTTTATATTTTCAAATGCAGCTATTTTAAAGGCAAATAAGTGGTCTTCATCATCTTGTTTTTTTGTGATAGCGTCAATAATACTAGTAAAGTATTCATCATTACTTTCTTCTTTAGCCACATTTGATACCATACTAGATAATAAACCATCTTCTTTGGCAATTCTCATTACCTCTTGTTTATATAATTCAGATTCCGCTTTCTTTTTATTATGTGTATCTTCATGTAATTGATCTATTGTTTTAATAGTCATCAATTCTTTGAACATATCATTATTTTCATCATATGGTATAACAGTAGGTATTACAGTTTTACCGTCTTCACTTTTTGTTAAAATTTCTATATTTTGTCTTTCATTATCTACAAAAGACGCTTCGATAAAATTATCTTTATTGAACATTTTTATTCTCCTCTATATAACCATACAAATTTGTTTTTGCATGCCATCCGAGACTATTTAGTATTTTTGTATCGGCGGTATTATTTAATCTTTCAGTTTCATCAGCAATTCTATTTTGATAATCTATTTTAAAATAGTCAGCTATATCTATAAGTTTATTAGATATACTTGTACCTACATCTATTACACCTCTTACATCATTTTGTAAAACAATATTAATTGCTGATATAACATCATCAACATGTATAAAATCTCTTGTATGATTTACATTTAAATACTCAATATCGTTTTTAAGTATTTTAGGTATTAACATTGTCTCTCTGGCGCCAGGGCCATAAACGGTTGTAAATCTCATACCTAGGCTGTTGGGGTGTTCTAATTGTTCCATGCCATACTTACTCATTGCATATGGATTTCTCCAAGGTTCATAAGCAGTTGATGAACTTGCATAGATAACTCTTTTAGTTTTATAGAAATCAAATATTCTTTGACTTCCTATAACATTTGTTTTCCAATATTCTGTTGGTCTATCTAAACTATCTCTAACGCCAGATAGGCCTGCTAAATGTATTACTGTTTCTATATTGTGAGGAAAATCGCATGATATAATATCATGTCCTGTTAACTTATCTATTGGAATAATTGTATGATCTTTTGACTGTAGGTATTGTAATAACCTGTTTCCAATAAAGCCTTTATGGCCTGTTAATAATATATTCATAATATAAATCTATTTATCTAGGATTTATTTATTCTTAAAAAATAAGTATTTTGAGCCACAGCAGATCCTGAAGGAAATTCTTGTGATCTGTAATCATCACCAACTTGTCTTGTAGCATAAGTTGAACCGTTTAATTTAGTGTCGACCATACCTGTTCCTCTAGTATTACCAGAGCCTGAAGTACCTATATTGTAACTTAAAGCATATCCATCACTTGATGAAACTGCTGTATATCTCATCCATTCTTGTAAAAGAGATTGAAAAGCTGCGTCTGTATATTCTTTTATATTATTGTTTGAGTCTATAGAATATGGAGCTGTAAAACTAGTATTTGTTCCTGTTATTTTATGTAAAAAATAATTATTAATAGTTGTTGGTTGATCTTGTGTTTCGCCAATA
>Ga0209535_1003439_pt1 | contig 10068 bp, 15 predicted proteins | sample LinPmetageLP28_FD_184041 | JGI IMG/M metagenome (GOLD analysis project Ga0209535, IMG submission 184041) | Marine viral communities from the Pacific Ocean - LP-28 (SPAdes) (version 2) | ecosystem: Environmental > Aquatic > Marine > Oceanic | place: Pacific Ocean | collected 2009-08-22
TAAGACCGTTACCTGTATTCCCACCTTCACCAAGTTGATGATTTACGAAATTTTTAATTTAATAATAGGAGTATCTGTAATGGCAGGTACTATTGTTTTGTTAATGGGTGATAGTAATAATCACCCTCTTTAGGAGAAAAATATGGGAATAATAGGAGAATGGATTGGGATTATTACAGGAGTTGTATGTTTAGCATCGATTGTTTGTGCGTTGACCCCAACACCAAAAGACGATGCAATGATAAGTAAGTTCTATAAAATGCTTGAATTACTAGCATTAAATATAGGTAAGGCTAAAGAAAAATAAACCATGACCACCGCAAAAGAAGCATTAATTAAATTAGAATCACATGAAAAACAATGTGCTATTCGATACGAACATATTGAAAAAAGATTAGACGAAGGTTCTGCTAAGTTTAAAAGACTAGAACTTATTCTATGGGGTTTGTATGGTTTAATTGCGGCTTCTTTAGGTGTAGATAAACTATTGTAGGAGAGTTAAATGCCTTTACAAAAGTTTCTTTTTAAACCTGGAATCAACAAAGAAGGAACAGCTTATTCAAATGAAGGTGGTTGGTTCGATTCTAATTTAGTTCGTTTCAGAAAAGGTCTTCCCGAAAAAATAGGTGGATGGGTTAAAAGTGTTACTAATTCATTTTTAGGAACAGGTAGAGCTTTACACGCATGGGTTGCTTTAGACGGAACTAAATATTTAGGACTAGGTACTAATCTTAAATATTATATTTTAGAAGGAGCAAGTTTTAATGATATAACTCCAATACGATCAACAGATTTAAATGTTACAACGTTTGCAGCTACTAACGGTAGTGCGGTTATAACAGCAACAGATACAGCTCATGGTGCGGTAGCTAATGATTTTGTAACTATTTCTAATGCTGTTTCTTTAGGCGGTACTATTACTGCAGCAGTTTTGAATCAAGAACACCAAATAACTTCTATACCATCACCGAACACTTATACCTTTACTGCCTCTGCTACAGCAAATGCTAGTGATTCAGGCAATGGCGGCAGTGCAACTGATGCGGCATATCAAATAAACACAGGAATTAATACTTATGTACCTTCTACAGGTTTTGGAGCAGGTACTTGGTCAGCAGGTACTTGGGGTTCGATAACATCTATTAGTTTTATAAACCAGTTAAGGTTATGGTCTCACGACAACTTTGGTGAGGATTTAATTATAAACCCTCGAGGAGGGGGTGTGTTTTATTGGGATGAATCTAGTGGGCTTACTACGAGAGCTGTTGCTCTTTCAACTTTATCAGGAGCTAATCTTCCTCCTACGTTAGCTTTACAAGTTTTAGTATCTGATATCGATCGACACGTAATTTGTTTTGGGGCGGATCCTTTAAATGCTTCTGGTACAGCAAGAACAGGTTCTATTGATCCTATGCTTATAGCTTTTTCTGATCAAGAAAACGCAGCAGTCTGGAAACCTTTATCTACAAACACTGCAGGTTCTTTTAGACTTTCTTCTGGATCTGCTATTGTAGGAGCTTTAAGGTCGAAACAAGAAATATTAGTTTGGACTGATATTGCTTTATATTCTATGTCTTTTATAGGACAACCTTTTACATTTGGATTAAATTTAGTGAACGAAGGAGTTGGTTTAATAAGCCCTAACGGTATGGTAAATACTCCTAAAGGTATTTTTTGGATGGATAAAAAAGGTTTTTATGCTTATAATGGAGCTGTTCAAGAAATACCATGTACTGTACAAAATTATGTTTTTAGTGATATAAACGAGACACAAAGCTTTCAAGTTTTTAGTTTTGTTAATAAAGCTTTTGACGAAGTAGGTTGGTTTTATTGCAGCAGTAGTTCTCAAGTAATTAATCAATACGTTGTTTATAATTACGAAGAAAATCTTTGGACTATTGGATCGTTATCTAGAACTGCTTGGTTAGACGAAGGTGTTTTTGATAATCCTAAAGCTGTTTTATCTTCTTCTGATACAGGATATGTTTATAATCATGAGACTGGTAATGACAATGACGGTTCACCGATGACTAACGTATTTATCGAATCTAGTGATTTTGATATTGATCCAGGAGGAGAAGATTTTCAATTTATTAATAGAATTATTCCAGATATTAAATTCACAGGCACAGCTGCAACAGGAGCTAATGGACAAGCGGTTAATATTGTTTTAAAACGTAGAAATTTTCCAGGAGAAGATTTAACAACAGCAGTAACGAGTACTTGTACATCGAATACAACAAAAATAGATACTAGAGTTAGAGGCAGACAAGCAGTGCTTCGTATTGAATCTGATGACGATGGTGTTGGTTTTAGAGTTGGAGCAATGCGGTTAGATTTCAGACCTGACGGTAGAAGATAATGGGTAAATTATTAGAAACTAAATTACCAATGTCTATTGGTGAAGTTTCTTCTGAAACATTTAACCGTTTAGTAAGAGTATTGGAATTAAGTTTAAATAGAGTTGATGTAGATTCAACCCTATCAGTGAGTGAAACACAACGTAATGAAAATAAATTTAATGATGGGGATATTATATGGAATCTAAGCAGTAACCAATTACAGTTATGGACAGGCGAAAAATGGATAAATTTATATTCAGGAAACGAAACACATTTTCAAGCGTCTGCAGAATTAGGAAACGTAACGGTTACTCTTGGTGGAAATGTTTCAATACAATTAGGAATAAATTAAATATGGATATTAATAAATTAAGAGAAGAGTTAGAGTTTGATGAAGGATGTATCTATGAGATTTATAACGATCATTTGGGTTATCCTACTTTTGGTATTGGTCACCTTGTACTTGAAAGCGATTCCGAACACGGAGAACCAGTTGGAACCGCAGTTTCAAAGGAAAGAGTTATTGAATGTTTTGAAAAAGATATAGAGTCGGTCTTTGCAGACTTAGAAAGAAACTTAGCATGGGCTTCAGAACTTCCTGAAGACTTAAAACTCGTTTTAGCAAATATGTGTTTTAACTTAGGTATTACACGATTATTAAAATTTAAAAAGTTTTTAGGGGCTTTAGAATCGAAAGATTATAAAACAGCTTCTGAAGAAATGATGGATAGTAGATGGGCTACACAAGTTGGTCCGAGAGCAACACGATTAAAAGACAGGGTAAAAAACGCATGAAAGGTGTAAAACATTATAAAAAAGACGGTACTGAACATAAAGGTAGTTCACATAAAATGGCTAACGGTACTTTACATACAAATAAAACACACACTAAAACAAGTGTAAAACTTTTTCATTTTAAAGATTTAAGTAAAAAAGCAAAAGCAAAAGCAAAACCTAAGAGGAAAACCAAATGACAGCTAAGAAAAAGACCCATAAGACTAAAGACGGTAGAACCGCTAAAAAAGGATTATATTACAACATAAACAAAAAACGTAAGGAAGGAAAAAAGATGCGTAAAAAAGGAGCTAAAGGTGCTCCGACTGCAGCAGCTTTTAAACGTTCCGCTAAGACCGCTAAGAAACCTAAAAAGAAAAAGTAATGGCAGAGACTAAGAAGCGTAAAGAAAAGTCTATACGACGTACTACGAAGGGTAAGGGAGCTAATTACCGCTCTACTAAGTCGGGTGCTGGGATGACTAAGAAAGGCGTAGCGGCTTATAAACGTAAAAATCCTGGATCAAAATTAAAAACAGCAGTTACAGGTAAGGTTAAAAAAGGCAGTAAAGCAGCAGGAAGACGTAAGTCATTTTGTGCTAGGTCTAAAGGTTGGACAGGTGAACGAGGTAAAGCAGCTAGAAAAAGGTGGAAATGTTAAATGTATGAATATAATTGCAAAGTTACTAGGGTGGTCGATGGCGACACTATCGATGTTATTCTTGATCTTGGTTTTTCTATTCTTCACAAGTGTCGTGTACGTCTTTATGGGATTGATACACCTGAGTCAAGAACCAGAGATAAAGATGAAAAAGCCAGAGGTAAACTTGCGGCTAAGTTCTTAAAAGATTCAATAGATAAAGGTAAAACCGTTGTTTTACAATCTAAATTAAAAGATTCAAAAGGGAAATATGGTCGTGTTTTAGGCTCTGTTATTGTAGATGACGTAGACCTTAACGAAAAAATGATATTAAACTTTCTTGCAGTTAGGTATCATGGTCAAAGTAAAGACGCTATTGAATCAGAACATTTAGAAAACAGACGTAAATTAATAGAACTAGGAGAATTTACTCCTGTAATTACAGAAAAATAATATGGATAACGATAGTAGATTTAGCGGAGACATGGACAGAAACGAAGTAGAGATGGACTTAAGTAAGTTTATGGCTATGATAGAAGAAATCGGTTCTCTCAAAGACAAAATTAGAGACTTAGAAGCTTCGGATAAAGTTAATCCCCATCAAAAGTGGATTCACTTAGCTAAAGCAGTTGATTCATGGCGTATCTTTCCTAGAGCTTTCTTAACTGTTTATATTGTTTTACTTTATAAATGTACTATTTGGTTCATGGAATTACCTGCCCCTACTTTTGAACAAAGCGGGTTAATTTCTATTGTTGTTGGTGCGGGTGCTGCTTGGTTTGGTCTTTATGCAGGAACTTCAGGGAGTAGTAAACAGTTTAAAGGCGAAGATTAGTGAGTAAAGAAAAAATATTATCTTGGGCATTCCTTATGGGTGGGATAGTTGCTATAACTTTATTTTCTGTTGTTGCAAATGCTCAATCTAGTCAACAATCAGGCACCGCCTGTGTAAACGGTTCTCAATATTGTGAAAATAATAGTTTAGATACAACAAACAATACCACAACAACAAACACCAATACGAACACGAACACGAATACCAACGTGAATACGAACACGAACAACAACACTAACGTCAATAATAACACTACGGCAACTACTGCGGTCAATACGAACAACAACACTTCTTCTAACACGAATTCGAACACTAATGTAAACACGAACACGAACAACAGTACTTCGAATAATACAAACACAAACAACAACGTTAATACATCTACGGTTAATTCAACCGTGAATCAAAATGTTACGAACACTAACAATTCAACATCAGCGAATACGAACAACAACACTAATGTTAATCAATCCACATCTTCAAGTGATGTTAAGACTGACAATAAAAATGTAAACGAAAATAATAGCAAGTCTGACAACACCAATAGAAACATAAATGAATCTAATAGTACTCAGACTATAAATCAAAATGTTAAATCAGAAGCTCCTCCTGCGTCTGCTATCGCACCTTCTATAATGTCTTACTCACAAGATTTATGTACAACGGGTGTCTCAGGAGCTTTTCAAGGACAAGTATTTGGTTTTGCAGGAGGCAAAGCAGTTATAGATCAAAACTGTGAGAGGTTAAAACTGTCTAAGTATCTATATGATATGGGAATGAAAGTAGCTTCCGTTGCATTACTATGCCAAGACGAAAGAGTATTTAAAGCTATGTCTATGGCAGGTACTCCTTGTCCGTATAACGGTAAAATCGGTAAAGAAGCTTCTGTTGAATGGGCAAACAATCCATCTAAAAGACCTGATATAGATGATGCACAAAAAGAATATATTGCAAAATGTACTTATGATGCAAATCCTAACAGAGAAAAAATAAACAAAGATGTCGTTGGAGCTGTTAAAGTTATTTATACAAGAAAGACTAAAACTAAAAAACAATGCAAAAAAGAATTCTATGCTCAATAGCATTTCTATTTAGTTTAAACGTATCTAGTACTTATATATACGAAGCTAATCAAGCTTTAATAAATCTTACAAACCAATCAGGTACTACCAGTTTAAACTCAGGAGACGATCAAGTTTCTGCAGCTTTTAATCTAGGCTTTACTTTTGATTTTTATGGAGAAGCTTTTACCCAAGGTCGAATGGCTACAAATGGTTGTTTACATTTTAAAACATCAGGTGCTTATTGTAACGACTACACACCCGACCCATTAACTAGTCAATTTACGTATACTCTGCTACCGTTTTGGACCGATCTAATTAGAGATAGCGGCTCTAGTATGTTAGCTAAAAGTTTTGACGATAAAACTGTGTTTGGTTGGTATAACATGAGAGAGTACAACCGAGCTTCAGATAACAGTTTTGAAGTAATACTTTGGACTAACGATAACTTTGAGTTTAGGTACGGTGGTTTAGATGTTATTAACCATGATGTACTTATAGGAGAAGTCGGCAGCGGTAAGTCGCAAGTTTATCAATATCTATTTCATGATAAATGTAATACAGGTACAACTAATAGTGGTAGCTGTGTGAATACAACTTGGAATGATTCTTCTTTTAATACTTCTTTAGAAAACGGTGGTTCTTTATTTGGCTCGGGCACAGGCAACGCTATTGATTGTAGTGATCCTCTTAATAATTCAGGATGCAGCGGATATGCAGCGGCTTATGAAACACAACAATGTAATATAAACCAGCTTTATAATGAATCATGTCCTTTATATTGGGTAGCTTATGACGATCAACAATGTGATCAAGACCCGCAGTATGCTCCTTTTTGTAGAGGATATAGTCAACAAGATTCCGTAGCTTATTTTGATGAAGAAACTGATTACGGTTACCAAGAAGAAGATATGTGGTACGACGAAGAATACGATGAGTGGTTAGACCCGAGTGATCCTTGTTACGAAAATAACTGTGCTGATTTTACTGATGCAGATTGGTACGCTTTAGATGTTGACCAGTTTGGTCAAGAACAAGTTGATGATTGGCTAGGCAATGATGTAAGTTTTAGTGACGATGGCATGATTGATTTTAATACTTCAAACGTTACCTCATACGATGATTTAGATGTGCAAATGGATATTTTCGATTTACAACACCAAGACGATATGCTTATTGATCAGTTTACGTTCCAGGAAACTTTTTTAGTAGAAGACTACAGTGAACCAGAAACATTTATAGAATTTAATAACGTAGAAGAATTAGAAGAATGGTTCGAAGAAGAAACAAGACATCAAGAAGAAATGCATGAAGAAGAATTTGCTGAGTTAGACGAGCCTGAAGAAGAATTTATTGAAGAAATATTTGAAGAAGAAGCTGTTGAAGAAGTTTTCGAAGCGATAGAAGAAAGGATAGCTGAAGCTGAGATAGAGGAAGAAAGATTAGAGAGGGAAGAAATCGTTGAGGAGTTTGAAGAAGTCTTCGAAGAAGAGTTTCAAACAGCAGAAAGAGAAGAAGCTACAGGTAAGAGTTCTATCAGTAGAGACGTAGCTTTACGAGTAGTTGCTTCTACACTTAACACAGCAACGCAAAGCGTTAGCGGAACTAAAGCAGGTAATTCTATACACTCCACAGGTAATAGCGTAGCCGCAGGTAATAGTTCTTCAGGAGCTTCCTCATCTAACGCAGGGATAAGTACTAGTAGTTCTCCGAGTATGTCAGACCAGTTTGCTTCTGCTTCTGTACAAACTAATCAAGTGTTAGATATGAGTTCTATGTCTGTTTCTAGTTCTACCTCTAGTAGTTCTTTAGATACAACAGGTGTTGGTTCTTCTGTTGTTGTTAGCTCTAATACAAGTACAGCACAAAACCAATTAGATACTTCTATAAACGCTATAGATACATCATCGGATACAGAAACAGTAGTAGAAGACCTTATAGCTCAAAACTTACAAACAGCACAAGAAGAAGTAGAAGCGGAACAAGAAGAAACAGGAGAATACGGTTCAGAAGATACGATTATTGCGTATATGGGTTTTGTTCCAGGATTTAATAATTATCAGAAAGTTGTAATGGTGGATCAAACCCAATGGTATGCGTCTAAAACCATCTATACTACAACGATGTCTGATAACCTAGAAGCTTTTTATGGATTAGCTAGTAGTAATATTAGTAAAATGAGCGATATAATAGAATTACAACCAAAACTATAGGAGGATTATATGGATTGGTTTCAAAATAAAACAACACAAATAATTGCTTTGGTCGGTATTGTAGGGACTCTTGCGGGTTTCGGGTATACAGGTGCAGAGTATGTTAATAGACTTGAAAACCTAGAAGCTAAGATAGGCGGTATTGGTGATACTGAAGATGCTCAAAAGGTTATCGAAGAACGGTTTGCTTCGATCGAAACTTCAGTAAAGTTTTTAGAAAAAAGTATTGATGGTATAGCTGTTCCAGATGTTACTGAAATAAAAACAGATATAGCTACGATTAAAGCAGACTTACAAACGTTAGATAGAGATATTAAGAAATTAGAAAACAAAGACGATAACCCATTAAACGGATAATGAAAGTTTTTATTACAGAATTTAAGTTAGGTGACGAATTTTACGAAGGTCCACGTATAGTAGCTGAAAGTTTTGAAGATGCAGAAGTAACTGCAGAACTATACGAAGTTAATGTAGTGGGTTTGCTTGATGTAATCGTCACTGAGTATAACGAAGATTCATACAAAAGGGTTTTACATTAACCCTTTCTTTGATATATAATCAAGGTTCAGCCATTGTGCTGCAGTTTACGGGGTGAGCTATAACTCGCAAAACGTTAGTATACGCTGAGGAAACAATGGTTGGAGTTGATAAAAAGACATACAAAAAGAATAAAGGTCGTCGTTCTGACTTCGTAATTTATTCGTCTAAAGGCAAGAAAACAAAAGCTAGGAGTAGGTTCTAATGAATCCTTTTGTTATCGCTGCTTTGATAAGTGCTGGAACTGCCGCAGTAACATCTAAATACGCAAGTAATATTCGTAATGATCCTAAAGCCGCTGTTGGTAGCGGTACCGCTCCTGTTATGCAACCTGGAGGAGATATTCAAGTTACTCCTGTTGAAGGTAGTAATGTACAAGATTTCGGTGATTTTGAAGTTGAGAATATGACAGAACCGCAAAACTTAACTGAAGAAGAAAAATTATTGATGATGTTACAAGAATCAGGAGTTAATCTAGAAGGATTAGCTAGTATGGCGTATGGTGGTTCTGTTCAAAAGAAAAACACTGGTGGTATTTTAAGTTTAGATAGATTAAACATGGATCCTGAATTAATAAAACAACTTTTATCGAACATGAATCCATTAGGTGAAACAAAACAAAATTATCTAGATATGATTGATTTTGAATCAGGAATTATGGCTGATGCAACTCCAGAACAAAAAATAGAAAATCTTCCTATGAACGATATGACCAAAACTGAGGTATTAGCAGGAATTGATCCTGATTATACTCAAGATATTGGTGATCAAACAATGTTTGACGAGATTAATTATTTTGCAGAAGAAAATCCTGAAATTTTTAACGCAGGTCTTGGTGCCTTAACTAAAGTTATTAGTACGCTTACGACAGATCAACCTGAACGTAAAGGTAGTATGGTTAGAACACAAACACTTCCAGGAAATTCAGCACGTAGAAGATCAACACAAATGAATATACAACCGATTGGCGGTTCTAAAGTTACGTTTGCTAACGAAGGTACAGCTTTAAAAAGACCTATGTTTATGCCTAACGGAGGACAGATGAGAGGTCCAGGAGGTCCTAAAGATGACCTTATACCTGTAATGGCAAGTAACGGTGAGTATATGCTTTCTAAAGCCGCAGTCGATGCTGCAGGTAACGGTAGCCATGCTCAAGGGTTAGCTCGTTTAGACGCGTTTAATAAAATGGGGAATCAAAGATACGGATAATTTATGGCAGCAACTAGAGAAGAACAAGAATATTCATCACAAGCCCCCGCGGGTTATATAGGTGATTTTTTACAACAGGGTATTTTTCCTTATGCAAAAACGTTTTTAGACGATCAATTTAATAATTTAGGTAGTCCTAATAGCAGTCCGTTTACTTATACAGGTCAACGAGTAGCTCAATTTGATCCTAGAGAACAATACGCTATGGATCTGCAAGACTCTGCTATTGGTAGTTATAGACCTTATTTAGGCGAACAAGCAGGATTATTAGGCGAAGCTGCAAACGTTTCTAGAGCAGGGACAGTAAGAGGAGCTGATGAAATATCTCAAGGTTTAACAAGCGGTAGAAACTTAACTAATCAAGCAAATATTACAGGTATGGGTTCTGCACAATCGTTTGATCCAAGAGGAATTAGTAATTTTTATAATCCTTTTGAAGACAGAGTTGTTCAACAAAC
>Ga0209535_1003440_pt1 | contig 10068 bp, 7 predicted proteins | sample LinPmetageLP28_FD_184041 | JGI IMG/M metagenome (GOLD analysis project Ga0209535, IMG submission 184041) | Marine viral communities from the Pacific Ocean - LP-28 (SPAdes) (version 2) | ecosystem: Environmental > Aquatic > Marine > Oceanic | place: Pacific Ocean | collected 2009-08-22
CAACCCTCCATACCCTGAATTAGGTGTTCCATTTGGAACACCTTCTTCTATTTCGTATATTTATATACACAAATAAGTTATTTATAGTATGGAAAAACAAGTTACAGAAAATAAATTTAAATTTCCCTCTGAAGTCGTCGATTTACCCTCTAAAGGATTAATATATCCTAAGGATAATCCCTTATCATCTGGTAAAATAGAGATGAAATACATGACTGCCAGAGAAGAGGATATTTTAACTAATCAGAATTACATTCAAAAAGGTGTTGTATTAGATAAACTAATCGAATCACTTATTATCTCTAAAATAAATTATAATGATTTAATTACGGGAGATAAAAATGCATTACTAATTGCATCTCGTGTATTAGGATATGGTAAAGACTATACCTTTAAAGGAGTAAATCAGGATACAGGTGATATTGAAGATTTTACAGTTGATTTAACTGGATTAAAAGATAAACATCTTGATCCTAAAATATTAAAAGAAGAAGGTATAAACGAATTTGATTTTAGTTTACCTACAGCTAAGACCTCAATTACATTTAAATTGTTAACTCATGGAGATGAAAAAGCAATAGAAAATGAAATAACAGGTTTAAAGAAGATTAAAAAAGAATCTTCATTTGATATTTCTACTCGTTTAAAACATATGATTACCTCTATAGATGGTGATAGAGAAAAGAAAACTATAAGAGAATTTGTTGATACTTATTTACTAGCTAAAGATTCAAGAGCATTACGTGAAGAAGTTAAACGTATATCCCCAGATGTAGAACTTAAATACTACGGAGATGGTGCAGAGGAGGGCATCAACATTCCAATTAGTGTCGGGTTTTTTTGGCCTGACGCCGGAGTATAGAAAAGCTTTATTTTCTCAAATACATGAAATAGTATTTCATGGTAAGGGTGGTTACGATTTTTCTACAGTTTATGATATGCCTATATGGCTACGAAACTTTACTTTTAAGAAATTAGAAGAATGGTATGAAAAAGAAAAAGAAGCTAATGAAAAGCAAAATAAACAATTAAAAGCTCCATCAAACGATATACATAGACCTAACATTAACCCATCTAATGTATATAATACATCAGTGCCTACCAAAAAGTAGGCACTTTTTATATTTATATGTGATAAATTCTATAAATGGCCTCAGAAGAAGAATTAAGAAGGGAACGTGAATTAAATGATTTACTTAATCGTAAAGCAGGTATTAACCAAGAAATTGTTAATGACCTACAGGATCAGACTAATGTTCTTAATGATCAAATTAGATTATTAAAATTTGAAAAAGCTGAAAGATCCCAAATACGTTCTTTAACTCGAGAAGTAAATAAAATAGCCTCAGATAATTACAATATTACTGTAGGTGAACTAGGTATCCAAAAGAATATATCTAAAACTAAAAAAGATCAATTAAAACTTTCTAAAGACCTTAATAGTTTTACTAGATTAAGAAATAAATTAGTAAATGAGGGTAGTGCATTAAATAGTGATATAGTATTATCACTTGATGATCAAATTAGGTTTACTAAAAATCTTCAAGTCGAACTACAATCTGTAGCTGAAATATCTAATAATATAGCTAATAATTCAACTGTACAAAGATTTTCTAAAATTTCTGAGTTTATAAAATTATTAGGCCCTTTAAAAGGATTTGCTAAACCTTTTGAAAAAGCATCTGAAGCTGCTCGAGTATCTATTGTAACTAATACTGAAATACTAAAAACTGGTAAAGGTTTAACTAAAGAAAAAGCTAAAGAACTAGGTATAACTAAGGATCTTAATGGGATTTACGGTAAAGTAGGTCTTAATTCTGCTAAACTAACAAAAGATGTAAAGCAACAGGCAATACAGGCATCCGCTCGAAAAGCAGCACAAAAAGAAATTCTTAAAACATCTATAGACCAAGTTGCTATTAGTGCTAAAATTCTTAAATCAGCTTTTGCTGTAAATAAAGCACAAACCCAATTTATAAATTTAACAGGCCAATCTGTCTCTCAGGTAGATACTCTTAATATTGGCTTAGTTACTACTACTGATTATATTAATCAAGCAGTATCGGCTACTGAACAGTTTGGTTTAAATGCTGCTGCTATATTTTCCCCTGATACATTAAGGGCCGCTGCAGAGTTTAATTCTTTAATGGGCTTTAGTGCTGAAGAGTCAAATTCATTAGCTTTAGCTTCTTCTGCTTTTGGAGGAAACCTACTTGATGCTAGAAAAGAAGCTATTGAGCAAGTAAAAGCAGTAAACCAATCAAATAAGTCTGTTGTTTCAACTAAAGTAGCTTTAAAAGATGCAACTACTGCTTCTAAAGGTTTAACTGTAGCATTAGGAGGATCCGTATCAGAATTAACTGAAGCAGCTGCCCAAGCAAGAGCCTTAGGTTTGAGTTTATCTCAAATGGAAAAGATAGCTGATAATTTATTAGATATAGAAACTTCTATAAAAAATGAATTTGTAGCTGAAACTATATTAGGTAGAGAATTAAATTTAGAAAGAGCAAGATTTTATGCTCAAACAGATGATTTAGCAAAATTAGGAAAAGAAATAGCTGCTAATGAAGGTTTAATAGAAGGATTTATTCGTGGAGGTAGAATAGAAAGACAAGCCGCAGCAGATGCACTTGGAATAACCACTGATGAATTAGGACAAGCTATTCTATTACAACAATCCCAATTAAAACTTACAAATGCTCAAAGAGCTTCTATCCAAGGATTAACAGAAGATCAATTACTACAACAAGATTTATTAACTAGTATTGATAAGTCATTTAGTTCTATAACCCAAACAGTAGCTGGTGTTTTTGCTCCCGCAATGGCTTATTTAGCAGAAAATGCTAATTTACTTAAATTTGCTATAGGTGCTATTGCTACTTTATCTTTAGGAAGATTAATTGGTCAATTAGTAGCCACAGCAGGTCAAATAGCTTTTATCTATGGTATAACTAATCCGGCATTATTACTTGGTGGTTTAGCAACTGCTACATTAGTTGTAGGAGGACTTACAGCTTTAATATCTAGATCATCTAGTAATGCTTCACAGGTTGGAGATGGATACGCAGATTCTTCTAGAGGACCATTTACAATAACAGATAGTTTTGGAGCAACAGCAATAACAACCCCAGGTGATAATTTAGCTGTTTCACCAAATGTAGGATTAAGAGGTACAAGTAGAAACGAAGCCTCATCAATGCAATTAGATTATAACCAATTAGCAGATGCAATTGCTAAAGGTGCAGAACGTGGTACTTCAAAAGCAAGATTAGCACTTAACGTTGATGGTAGAAAATTTGCTGATAATCAACAAATACCAAACGTTTTAGGTCAATATAAGTTCTCATCTTAAATATTTATTATAAACCCTAACAATTATGAGTATATTAGACATTTACAATAAACCACCAAATAACGGAAGACAAATCCGATTTAAAGATGGCGTTACTCCTGAAGCACCAGGAAATTATACTCCATATGAAAGAAATGATCAATCTTCATTACGTAATTCACAATTACATTCTAATGCACAAGATCCTTCTGATTATGGGTATTCAACAACAGGTACACCAAACATTCAATTTGCTAACAATAGATATTTTTCTGTAGGTGAAATAGCATCTAATTTGGATACTGCTAATGGTGCGACAATTAGTGACCCTAACTCTTCATTTTCTCAAGAATATGGACCAGATAATCAATATGCAACTGAAACAATGATTCAGGATCTTACTACATTATCTGATTTAGGAGGTGGTACAGAAAGATTAAACAATTTAGAAAGACAGTAATAGATGGCTATTACTTTAAAGGAAAGATTAAACATTGGAGATGCAACAGTAACTCCATGGGGTGGTATCGGCTCGCAATTAGATAAAAAACCTTATGAAAAGGATATTGCAGGTGGTGGCTACACGGGTCTTCCCTTTATTAAACCTGTTGTCCCTAAAACTTTAGGACAATATTTTTCACAAACTACAGAAGCACTTAGTTTAGATTTCCCTATTAGAGGAGGATCATATGAAGAACTTGCTGCTAGGCAAGATTTTGCTCGTATTGATCGATTTATAGAATTTAGACCACAAGGCCCTGCTTTTGTAGATAAACAAACTGGTTTAGCTTTATCAAATCCAAGAATAGAAACTGGTTATAACGGAGGAGTAGGAGGAATTTATGGTGTAGAAAACACTAGACTATACTCAGTATCTAGTTTAGGTGGCCCTCCAAATTTATTAACACAATTAACGGCAGGTGGTACAGGCTTTCATTATCCTAATTTAGGAGTAGGCCAAGATCTATTAGATCCTTTAAATTTATATGCTTACAATGTAGCAACAAAAGATACAAATGAAAATAGATTAGTATCTTTATATAATTTAAATTTAAATAAAGAAGGAGTACCAATAAGCCAAACATCCTTAAGGTTAGGTCTTACTAATTCAACTAATAATGTAATAGGAAGAGATATTAGTTTTTTAGAACAAATTCTAGGTGTTGAACTTTCAGGATTTAGAAAACCTACTGCCCCTCCAGACGTACTACTTCAAAGATACCCAGGAGGACCAGGTTCTAGATATGGTATAGGAGAAACATTAATTTATAGATCAACAAATGCCGCAGGAGCCCCCATTTCAACAAAAGATGCTCCCCTATTTTTAGGCCCTTTTACAAACGATATTAAAGGTACAAATATTCAAGGTCGTCCTAATATTAGTTTAGATTATAATGATTTTGTTGGTTTAAGTTTAATCCAACAATTAAATAATGATTTTCAAAATAATACTTCTACTACTCTAGGACAAGAAGAAGGTGATGGATATATTAGAGCAGAACAAGGTACAGCGGGTCCAACAACTACTACTTTCTTTTCTAATACTCTAGCATATGATGAGTTATTAAAAGATCAACAAGGTAGCTATAACGATTTTAGAAAACGAGTTATAAACACTAACACTGTTGCTAATAGTAATTATACTGAATATAATATGCCTAAAAGAATAGGCACTGGAGATGTTGGAACTCGTACAGCATCACAAAGAAAAAAAACTAATATTATAGTAGCAACTACTGTAGATAAAGTTAATGCCTCTGAAATAAATGGTACTAATTTAGGAACAGTTGATGGTGATGTTACACCAACTTTTCCAAGAGATTTAATTAAATTTAGATTTCAAACTTTAGATAATAAAAGTGGATTACCTACAACAACTACTTTTAGAGCATTTTTAACTGGTTATAATGATAGTCACCAAGCAGAATGGAATGCTAAACGTTACACAGGTAGAGGAGAAAATTTTTATACATATCAAGGTCATGATAGAACCGTTTCTTTTAATTTTAAAATAGCTGCTCAATCAAAATATGAAATGGCCCCTTTATACAGAAAATTAAATTTCTTATTATCTTCATTATACCCAGATTATACACCTGGAACTGGATTTATGAGAGGTAATATAACTACATTAACTATTGGGGATTTATTTATTAATACTCCTGGTATTTTACAAAGTTTAAATTTAACAGTAGATGATAATTATCCTTGGGAAATTGCTATGAACGAACCTGAATTAGGTGAATCTAAAGACATGCAAGAAGCTCCCCAAATTATAGATGTAGCTGCAACATTTAAACCAATTATGTCAACGTTGCCAACTAAAGGAGTAAATTCTAAAATATTATTACAGGGTAGTAAATTTATAGGTAAATATAATGGAACAGGAGATACAAATTTAGATTTACAAATAAATCCTAATGGTATTGATGCTTCTGAACCAACATCCCCTCCTGGCACAAACTTTATAAATCCTAACATAGAAGATTTATTTGAAGTTCCTGGTCAAATTAATACAGCATTAACATAAGATGGCAGAGCGTTATAGAAACATATCGATCCAAAAAACACTATCAGGTAAAGTAGGATATATTCCTACTTTGTACCCTTCCCTTGAGGCCACGAATAATGATTATTATATTATAGCACGAGCAGAGGACAGATTAGATCTTATTGCATTTGATTTTTATGGAGATGCAACATTATGGTGGATTATAGCTACAGCTAATGATATTCCTGGTGATTCAATGTATCCTCCTATGGGCTTTCAATTAAGAATACCTAATAATTCAGCAGATGCTTTAAATTCCTATGAAAGAGCCAATACTAACTTGTAAAAAATGTTATGGCAAAGGAAATTAAATATAAAAATATAATAGGTACAGGTCTAACAGACTATGTCCAAGACCAAATAAACTATCGAAAAGCTGTTACTAGTAAAGATAAAAGATCTTCAAAGGATCTTCAATGGTTAACTAATCGTAATTCTTGGTTTCGTTTAAGTTCTGGAGCTAATTTTAATCCTTCTCCTATTGATGTTAGATACGATAAAAAAACTGTAGACAAATCTTCCTTATCATTAAGTAAATTTTTACCTGTTGATAAATTTTTATCCCCTAATCTTGATGATGTTCAATCTTTAGATGCAGGTTATACAGATGATTTAGCTAAAAAATATATTTTACAGGGGGGTACTTTAAAAAATGGTAATAGACGAACTACTTTTAAAGATACTTATCCTAAAGGAAATTATGATAGTGATGGTAATTTTTTAGGTACTGAGGCTAATATTAAAGGAATAAAAGATGATTTAGGTTATAAACCTCTTCCAGGTATAACAAATGTGTCTGTAGGTACTAGAGGTAAATGGAGAACTACTTTAGAAGCAGATATTGATTTTATATGTTATAATTTAGAACAATTAGAAATCATGAACAAACTTTATATGAGTTTAGGAGTTCATGTTTTTTTAGAATGGGGGCATACACCATATATTAATTCAAGTGGTAATATAATTGAATCCTTTAAACCAATTAATTTTTTTGATAATAAATTTAAAACTAAGTCTGTTTTAATTCAAGAAATAGAAAAAAAGAAAAAAGAACATCATGGTAATTATGGTGCTCTTTTAGGTAGAGTTTTTAATTTTAATTATTCTTCTAATCCTGATGGTTCATATAATTGTAAAGCTCAAGTAATAGGACCTGGAGCTATTTTAGAATCTATTAGAGTTAATAGAGCAACTCGTTTTGATTTTGACCAAAATACTAAAGAAAATGAATCTTCAAAATACTCATCAGATTTAGCTAATGCTCTTTCTTCTATAAAAAATGTTTTAGATAGATTAGAAATAGCAGAAAAAAAACAAGAAAAAGGTAAATCTGCTTCTGCGGCTATGGAAGTAGCTAGTAGACTTATTGGAAAAAATAATTTAGGAGTAACTACTGGAGCTAATTTCACTAGAAACATCTCAGAGATGATAAATGGACCATTAATAGAAAACTCCAGTTATGCTTCTCTTTTAAATAATTTATATAATAAAACTAATTATAAAGGATACCAATTTGAACCAGAGGGAGATAATATTAACATAAAATATCCTGGTGGTAATAAAAGTTTTGCTGCTTATGGTAATGCTTGGCAATATGTTTCTAATTTATCAAAAGATGTAGGCGGTGGAACTGATAATTTAGAACCTTTACCTTCAAATTTCTTTTTAGGATATTCCTCAAAATTTTCTGCAGGTGGTGGAGGTATATCTTCTATAGTATCTGGTATAAAGGGTGATGATATGTATGCTCATTTTATTACATTTGGACATTTATTATCATTAGTACAACATTTATGTATCTTTAATGAAAGTAAAAGTTCTATAGTTTTATCAAATTACTCTAATAAAAATGATATTTCTCCTATTGTTTATATAGATTTCCATCCTGATAATACTATAATGAAAACAGGGGTTGTTGAAGCTAGTGTAGACCCCGGTAAATGTTTAATACCTTTAAATATTAACGCTAAGGAAAATGAAGATGCTGTATCAACTTTTGATAAATTTTTCTCTCCTTTAAATACAGTTAAATCCGAATTATATAAATGGCAAGAAAACGGAGATAGTAACCATGATAAAAATTTAGTAATAGATCAAAATAAAGAACTTAATAGAATAAATGATACTTTTAAATCTACTACAGGTGAATCTATTGATGGTAAATTAATGAATGTTTTAGTTAATATAGATTTTGCTATAAATACTTTAATAGATTTAGAAGGAAATGATGGAAATGTTGATTTATTAAGTTATATAAATGCACTCCTAGATGGTATTAATTTATCTTTAGGTAAAATAAATAATTTTAGAGTGTTTTTTGATGATTGTAGTAATGTAGTAAGAATAATAGATGAACATAAAACCGAAGAAATTAAAGATTCGGAACTTTTAATTCTTCCAAATTTTGGTTTAGATTCTATTACATATGATTATGGATTTTCCTCTAATATAGGTCCAAATTTAGCTGCAGAAATAGTAATTGCGGCACAAGGACAAAATGGAGGTATAAAACAATTTTCTGAAGATGTACTATCTTATCAACAACTAAATATTAATGTAAGAGATAGATTTGCTACGGGCATATATCCACCTTTACCTTTACCTAGTAATACAGAAGAACAAAATAAAATAGATAGTATTAAAGCTTCTCAAAAACTATTTAATCATATACATAATATTTATTCTTTAGATGATGCTTCTAAAAATGAAGACGGTTCTGTTAATCTTTTAAATGCTTTTCAAGATACATCTAGAACTAGTATAAAATATCATAAAGATAAAGCTACTACATTATTAATCCCTTTAGATATCAATTTAAGAATTGATGGGATTACAGGTATTATGCCTTACAATGCTTTTCTTCTTCCAGAAAATAGATTACCTTTAAGATATCAAAATAATAATGTCGCTTTTATTATATTTTCAATAGACCATGAATTTGAAAATAACCAGTGGACTAGTATCCTTAAAGGGCAAATTATATATAGAGGAAATCCTAGTAATATTGTAGATGATAGACCTATTAATCCTGATTTACAAAATCTTCCACGTCCTTCAACAAGAGATGCAGAACAACCTTTAGAAACAACAACTTATGGTGGAAAATTAAATTTACCTTTTCCAACAGGTGACTTTTCTCAACCTAAATCTGAACCAAAAGCACAACCCGAACCTGAAGACACAGCCCCAATACAACCACCTAATAATACTACCCCTACAGGAGATAATAGACCCTCATTTAGTCCAGTACAAGTAGACCCTCAACCTGCTTCTGTGTCTACTGATATAATTAAAGCAAGAGATTTTATCATATCAAATGAAGTACCAGGTGGAGTTCCAGAGTTAACAGCTTATAAAGATGATGATTACACTGTATCAGCAGGATTTACTTATAGAATTGGATTTGGTAGTGATACTATTACTTCTACAACAGGTGGAGTTAGAAGAGTAAAAAAAGGAGATACTATTACTACAGATCAAGCTTATTTAGATATAGAAAGAAGATTAAAAACTGAATTTAAACCTAAAGTAGTTGCTACTTGTGATGCAAATGGAGTTAATTATGATTCACTACCAGGTCCTGTTAAAACAGTATTTATAGACTGTGCCTATAACTATGGTTCATTATGGAATAGTATTGTAATTTCATATAGAGATAGAGGAGTAAAGGGATTAAAAGCAGAATTACAAAGACGTGCTAACAGTGGTCCTGGTCAAGTACCAAGAAGAAGAGAAGCAGAAATAAGACATTTAGGAGGATAACATGGGATATTTACCAAAAAGATTAGTTAATTCAAATTTATCCACTTTCGGTGGTGAATTCATAGATTCCGAAGGGAAATTATACGAAGGACCTTACCATGAATTATTTTCAGGTAAAACATACACAGGTGCTACTCCTAATTCACCTAATAAAAAATTAATAGTACCAAATCCTAATTTACAGGTCCAAAATTCTCAACAAGTACTTAGTAAACAAAACAATGAATATAATTCATTAAATCCTGTAAATCAAGATTTATATAAATTTGGAGCTGATCCTGAAGCATATTTTCCTATTCCAACAGGTCAGGATTATAGACGAGGTACAATAACACGTTATTTTGCTAAAAGAAGAAATGCTAAACCATTAGAGATAAAAGAAATATCAGAGGTAGCATTTAATTCAATTACCTCACAAGATGGT
>Ga0209535_1003441_pt1 | contig 10067 bp, 8 predicted proteins | sample LinPmetageLP28_FD_184041 | JGI IMG/M metagenome (GOLD analysis project Ga0209535, IMG submission 184041) | Marine viral communities from the Pacific Ocean - LP-28 (SPAdes) (version 2) | ecosystem: Environmental > Aquatic > Marine > Oceanic | place: Pacific Ocean | collected 2009-08-22
CCATAAAAGAATTTATTCATGTAATATTTATACATGATCAAAAAAATAGTTTTAATAAATAAAAATTTATGAGCGAATATAAATTCCCTACCGAAACGGTAGACTTACCTTCAAAAGGTTTAATTTACCCCTCTGATAGTCCTCTTCGTAGTGGAAAAGTAGAAATGAAATACATGACTGCTAAAGAAGAAGATATTCTTACTAATCAAGCTTTTATTAAACAAGGTGTAGTATTAGATAAACTACTTAGAGCCTTAACTCTTGATAAATTTGATACTAAATCTTTATTTGCTGGAGATAAAAATGCTTTAATAGTAGCATCACGTATTTTAGGTTATGGTAAGGATTACTCATTTACTTTAGATAAAGAAGATTATACAGTAGATTTAACAACATTAGAAAATAAATCATTTAATGAGTCTTTAATTACACCTAATGGTACTTTTGAATTTATTCTCCCATCATCAGAAAATAAAATAGAATTTAAATTCTTAACAGAATCAGATGAAGAAAAAATTACTCAAGAGATAGAAGGCTATCAAAAAATTAATAAAAATAATTCTTCAGGAGTTACTACACGTTTAAAACACCAAATAATTTCTATAAATGGTTCTTCTGATAAGAATGATATTAGAGAATTTGTAGATACTATGTTATTAGCTTCAGATTCTAGAGCATTAAAGCTTTACATTAAAGAAGTTTCTCCTGATGTTGAACTATCTACTAAAATAGAAATAAATGGAAAGGAGGAAGTGATTGATATTCCTATCAATCTGAACTTTTTTTGGCCTGACCTCTGATTCAGCACCTAAAGTACGAGTAAGTATATTTTCTATGATTCATGAGATAGTCTTTCATGGTAATGGAGGGTATGATTATGACACTATATATAATATGCCCATTTGGTTAAGGAAATTCACATTCCAGAAAATTCAAGAACATTTTGATAAAAAAAATAAAGCAAATAAACCTAATAAAGGTGATTTAGCTAGTGAAGAAACTAAGGCTGCAGCTTCCAAAAATAGAAAAATTTCACCTCCATCATATGTTACAAAAGCTACTAAAAAATAATATTTTTTAATATTTATAATAAAATTATCTGATGGCTGAAAACCCTTTAAATCCTAGAGATGCAAAACAAGTTAATGAAGAACTAGGGTTTGTAGAAGATGCTTTATTAAGTATTGCTGCTACATTAACAAATACTATTCAAGAGGCTATTGAAGATATTAAAGATTCAAGTAAAGGTGTAGCTGAAGTATTAAAAGATCAAGTTGGTAAAAATGTAAAAAACCTAGCAAGAGATCTTAATAAAACTGCAGAAAACACTGAAAAAATAGCTAAAGGTACTTTAAAAAGGGCAGATATTGACAAACAAATTACTGCAAGGTTACTTAAAAGACAAGCTATTGAAAGGAATCTTGCTACTTTAGCAAATGCTGGTGTTATTTCAAAACAAGAAGAGGAAAGAGTTGTTAAAGAAATTAACGAAGCTGAAAAAGCTCATTCAGCTTTATTAAAAGACCAATTAGAAATAGCAATTAAAACCCAGAAAAACATGGGTATTACGGGTCGATTAATAAAAGGAATTAGTAAAATCCCTATATTAGGAGACTTAATCAATGCAGGTGACGTTTTAGCTGAAACAACTGCAGCAGCGGGTAAAGAAGGTGCTACTAAATTTTCTACAGCAAAAGCCGGTGGTAAAGCCTTACTTAATTCTGCAAAAAGTTTAGGACCTGCAGCTGGTTTAGGAATTGCTGTAACACTCTTTAATAAATTCGTTGAATTAGCTTTCAAAGCCGATACTCAGGTAACTAGTTTATCTAGAAATCTTAGTCTTTCTAAAGATGCAGCTCGTGGGTTATATACTAATTTAAACTTATCAAAAAGTGAAATAAATAGCATCTATAATGATACTGAAAATTTAGTTAAGGCTATGACTGATTTGTCTAGCAGGACTTCATTTATTTCTATGGCTACTAACGATCAGTTAGAAACCCAAATTTTACTTACAAAAGAACTTGGACTTTCTAAAGAGGAAGCTAATGAATTACAAAATATTTTTGCTGTAAACAGTGAAAATGCTATAGAGGGTAAAAATGCAATTGTAGATCAAGTAGCAGCTTTTGCTAACCAAAATAAAGTAATAGGTAATATTGCTCAAATCTCAAAAGAAATTGCAGCTACAAGTGCATTAACTAGGTTAAGTTTTAAAGGAAATTCTGCAGAATTAGCTAAAGCTGTTATAAATGCTAATCGGTTGGGTTTATCATTATCTCAAGTTGAAAGTATAGGAAATTCTTTACTAGATTTTGAATCATCCATTGTAAATGAAATGCAAGCTGAAATATTTCTTAACAAGGATTTAAATTTAGAAAAAGCAAGATCTTTTGCACTTGATCGGGATATGGCAGGTTTAACTGCAGAAATTAAAGAAAATATAGGTGATGCTGCAGAGTTTGCTGATTTAAATGTATTTGCTCAAAATGCATTAGCTAAAACTTTTGGTATGCAAGCTGGTGAATTAGCTGATATTTTATATCAAGAAGAATTAATAGCAGATGTTGCAGGTGATTATTTAAAAAACACTAGAGCCCAAGCAGATGCTCTTAGAGAACAAGGTAAAATAGAAGAAGCAAATAATTTAGAAAAAACAGCAGCTCTAGTAAGAGCCGGAGTACTTACAGGTAAAAACCTTACGGATGCCCAAACAGCTGTTAGTGCACAAGATAAATTCAATCAACTTATTCTTAAATTACAAGAACTATTTACAAATTTGTTTAAGGGTGAAGGCGTTGATAGATTTGTTGAGAATTTAGAAACATTCTTTAAGTTTTTTGCAAGTGGGGGAAGTATAGGAGATTTAATTTTTGGAGATAATAAACTTTTTGGAACAAAAAGTATGGAAACTCAAGGGTTTGGTTTGAAACCACTTCAAGCTGAAGATTTTACAATTCAAACACATCCTAAAGATACACTAGTACTAGCTGGTGGTACTAAGTTAGGAGAAGGAGCAAATAGTAATAGTGAAGTAGTATCTCTTCTTAAAGAATTAGTTAATAGAAATGGTGATGTTTATTTAGATGGGCAAAAAGTAGGAAATGTACTATCATCTAATTATCGTACAATGTCGAATTAACTTTAACTTTCAATATTTATAATAAACAATAATAAAAATTAATAATTATGGCTGATTCAATTCAACAAAAGTTTGATACAGACGGCTCACCTTTAGCAGTTCCAGTTTCACCAGCAAATGGTGTTACTCCGGATAGTGTAAGTATTGTAGGTAATTCAAGTCTTCACAATGAATATTCTAATATTGGTACTCCTGAAAGTAATGCTCCTGCTTATAATAATTTTGGAGCAGGTTCTATAGGATATTCAACACCTGAAACTTCTAGACAAGGTTTAGCTAGTGAAAAATATCAAAGAAAAGTAAATAGATATAGAAATAATCTCCCTCCTGGAGCATCATTTTAATATCTATATATGCCTTCTCTTTTAGATCTTACAACGGACCTAAAATCTCTACGCTTTGGTAGAGATAAACAAGGTGGCGGAAGTAGCAACCAACCCTATATAGTTACCCCTATACCCGAAGGTGATACTACTGGGGCTAGTGAGCTATATGGGGATTTCCTTTTAAGAGGAGGAGCCTTACGTCCAACATTAGTTGCGCGTAATACAAGTAGATTACTTCAATTTCTCGGAGATACTTCAACAGGGAGGGGCGTCTCATTTGTAGCTAAACAAAATCTTTTAGCTAGATTAAATCCCCCTTCAATAGGTCAACCTAATAGAATTTACACCCCAGCTAACACAATTGCCCAAACAGCTGACCCTACAGGTACTATTCATTTTAATAAAGATGGTTTAAACCTTACTACTCCTTATAATAATACTTACGAAAGAAGAACATTTAACCAAAATGCAAGTACTCCTAGGCTTAATAGATTAGTAAAGTTAACTAAAAATAAAATTGCAGGAATATCTACAGCTCTTTCATTACAGTATGGAATTACCCCACTACCAGGAAATATATTAACTTATAATGGAGGAGCTGGTTCTATTGGAGGTATTGGTTTTACTACTTTAAGTAGAGCAACTGTTACGGATCAAAATGGTTCTTATATTCAATTAGGTAATGGAGAAAGTGGTACAAGAAATAATACTACTACACCTAACCTAACATTTTCAAATAGTTTAATAAGTACTTTATCAAGATTTACTTTATTAACTCCAACTAGGACTTACCAAGATGAAGCTACAACTGTACTCTCAGATTTTAGACGAAGTATTAAAATAGATAACCCAGTTGCTGCAACAAAGTTAGTTTCATCTAATTATAGAAATTTTAATAGAACAAAAACTTATGGTATTACAGATTCTGGTAATAGAAGTTTTACTAGACTTAATCAATATGTAGGAGCAATAGATCCATCAACTAAAAAACCAGTATCAGACCCAGTTTCAATGAAATCTATCTATTCTTCAGTAGATGTAGATAAAGATATGCAAGATAGTGATTTTATAAAATTTTGGGTGGCTCGTTTAAATAATGATTCTACAGATGGAACTAAAGAATATATTCACTTAAGAGCTTACCTCTCAGGTATATCAGATAATTTTACAGCTGGTTTTAATGATTTTAAATATGTAGGTAGAGCAGAAACATTTAAGACATATAATAATTTTGATAGAAGTGTTAGCTTTACTTTAAAAGTAGCTGCTTTATCAAGGGTAGAACTTGATGTTTTAATTGAAAAAGTTAATTATATTGCATCACTTACTGCACCTGATTATTCTGACGCTGGGTTTATGCGATCTAATATTGTATATTTAACTCTAGGTGATTATTTAGCTAATGTGCCTGGATTTATAGAAAGTGTTAATCTAACTATACCTGATAATACATCATGGGAAATAGCTAGAGGAGCAGATGGTGAACCTGAAACAACCTCAGTAGATGGAATTGAAATTAGAACTCAACAATTACCAAAATATGTTGAAATGCAAGTAAACTTTAAACCAATACATTCTATACTACCAGAGGTAGGAGCAAGATTTATAGGTCAAGGTGTTAGAACAATTCCTATATCAACTACCGAACCAACACCAACACCACCACAAACACCTACACAAAACCAAGAAGACCAACTTGCTGCTGATTTAAGAGGACTCTCAATATTAGGAAGTGAAGGACCATCATCATTTCCAGGTTTTTAATAATGGATAGATATAGAAACATAAGAACATTAAAAAATACTCAAGGTATAGAGTATTATCGGGGTACTAAATACCCTGAAATACCTTTATCTGAAGATGATATTTATGTTATAACTGTTGTTGGTGATAGATTAGATATATTAGCTAATAGGTACTATGGAGACTCTACTTTATATTGGATAATCTCATCAGCAAACCCATCTCAATCTTTTAGTTCTATGTACATTATAGAGGGCTCACAACTAAGAATACCCAATAATATAAGTAATATATTAGCAGCATACAATGCCTTAAACTTATAAGTTATGTCTAATTTAATAGGAAATCCTTTTAGATCGTTTGTAACAAAACAGATAAATTCTAGACAAAAAGTTTTATCAGGTTCTGGCTCCTTAGGAGGAAGAGATGAAAGATTTTTAAAGTATGTATCTAAAACTCCTTGGCTAAGAATGGCTTCTTCTATTGATATTACTGATAGAGAAAAAGCTGCTCAATTAGGTTTACAACCTGGAAGCGAAGCATCTCAACAATTTGTTTTACAAGGTGGTACTATAGGAATAAGTCGAGTAGGACCAGATGATAATCCCACATATACTTCATTAGGCCAAAAATTTGGAGTATCCACTGATAGTTCTATTATCAACACAGATTCTTATGGGTTTGGAGGTAGTAAATATGGAAAAACCCCAATGCCTGGATTAACTAGTATTGTTGTATCGGATATGAATAAGGGGGCTATTAGAAAAGCAAAAGTTGATTTTACTTGTACTAATCTTCAACAGTTTGAAATTATTAATACTCTTTATATGAGACCCGGTTATGATGTATTAATAGAATGGGGACATAGTGTTTATTTAAATGATGAAGAACCCTCTCAATTAGAACAACGACTTGATTTTAATACCCCAGCATTTACATCTTTTTTTGAGGGAAAATCAGTAAATACATTACTAAACGACATTCAAACCGAAATTAAAAACTCATATGGTAATTATGATGCTTTTATGGGTAGAGTAACTAATTTTACTTGGAAATTTATTAATGGAGTTTATGAATGTAGTATAATAGTTTTTACTCAAGGTGATGTAATAGAAGCTTTAAAAGTAAATGGATCTTTTAATCCAACCTTAAATATTATCCAACAAAATACACTCAATGTAGCAACAGGAGTTACAGATGCTGCAACACCTCCAAATACATCGGCAGTTCAAGATGCAACCGTAGTAGTAATTGAAGATAAAAACCCTGAAGAGAATAAAGGAGGAATAGAACCAATCCAACCTGCTTTTATTGCAAATAGAGATAATAATAGAATAAGTAATATTTTATATAATAATTATGTTGAATTAACTAAAAATCAAACAGATAATTCTAATACTATTAAAGATTCTGAGGGTTTTACTAATTTTTTAAAGTTCTCTAATGGTAATCAAAATAAATGGTTTTTTGTAAGTTTAGGTGCTCTATTAAGAATTATTGAAGATAATACTCTTCTTTATGACAAATCTACTAAAACTCCAATAATTAATATAGATTCAAGTTATACAACTAATTTCTGTGCCCGTTTCCCAGAACAAGTATCTACAGATTGGAATAAATGTTATCTTCCTTATAAAGTATATAATAGTGAAAGGACTAAATATGTTGATAATCCTGAAATAGATAAAATATTAGGAACTAAAGAAAAAAGATACGATAAACAAAATTATGTTGGGCAGTTAATGTGTATTCTTTTAAATTGTGATTATGTAAATTCTTTATTAATGGATAATGCAGATGATAAGGGAAGAATATCTCTTAAAGATTTTTTATCTAGTTTATTAAAGGGAATACAACAATCTATAGGAGGAATAAATAAATTTGAAGTTGGATATGATTATATTACAAATAGTTTAAGAATATATGATAACAGTCCTTTTGCTTCTTCCCAACTTGCTAAACAAGAAAAACCTAAAATTAGTAAATTTCAATCATATGGAGTCCAAAAAAATCAATCTTCAAGCTTTTTATTAGATTTAAATATTGAAAGTACTTTATCACAAGATTTTGTAAATGCTATAGCAATTGGATCTCAAGTTAATGGTAACCAAATAGGAGAAAATGCTACATCATTTTCATTATGGAATAAAGGATTAATAAATCGAGTAAGAAAAACTAATCTTGACATACAAAATCTTGAGACAGAAACATTAATAACAACTACACTTCTCCCTGAACAAAAATTAAAACAAAATTTTTTAAATAATAAACAAAAACTTTATAACCTATTACGTAATATAAATAGTACTCCTTCAAGTACTGAAGATTTAAAAAGTGCCCAAAATATAAATACAGATTTCTCAAATTATTATTTAGGACTTGCTACTGAAAAAACAGAAAATCTTAGCCTCCCAGGTAATACTTTTATCCCATTTGATTTAGGTTTAAAAATGGATGGCCTTTCAGGTATGAGAATCTATGATGCTTTTAGCATTACAAATGAAGTACTTCCTTCTTTTTATACTGATGCTTTACAACTTTTTATTTCAGGTATAAATCATTCTATTACAGATGCTGGTTGGACAACATCACTTAATTCACTTGCTTATAATAAATTTGAAGCAACAAATCCAAATCCAATACCTTTAGATCCTGATGCTATACGTGGAGAAGCAGATGAAATAGAAATAGTTGAAGAAGTTGAAGATCCAACTCCAAATGCTGATTTCTTAATGGTAAAAATGAGAGAACTAGGAGTAACTCAAAAATTAAGTGGTGATAATGGTGCAGGAGACCCAAATTTCCCAGGCCCACAATTATCAAATGGTGGAGACATAACTAAAGAAATGGCATTTGCTACTATAATAATTTTCCAAGATATTAATACTAAATATCCTATAAAAAGATTCCCTATTCAAATAACAGGAGGTAATGATTTATACCACCAAAATAATCCTGGAAGTGCAAACAGTAACCATAGAATAGGAAAAGCTATAGATTTCACTATTAAAGCAACCAAAGTTGTTCAACGCAATATTTTCATTAATAATATATTAACATATGTAAAAGGAGACCCATTATTTAATACTATAGATGAATACAAAATAGAAACTGAGTATTCTACTGGAGGGCATTATCATATTGAATATGGAGGCTCAGGTAGAGGAACTACTGCAATAGCTAGAACAAGAGCTAATAAAATAAACGCATCCTTCACAAAAACATTTGATTTTGGAACACCCCCAGGTCAAAAACTAGTTGGTACAAGAGGTGGAAATATATCGGTTGGGGTACCAGGAACAGGATTAGAAAAACAGTATGATGACTTTATAAATGGTAAATATTATAAAGATCTTCAAGAAACAACTAAAGTACTTAAAGCAAATAAACAAACTCTTAAAGCAGCTGCAGCATCAAATCCTGAGTTAGCTGCAGCTGTAGCAAAAGCACAACTTAACCAAAAAAACCAAAGTTTAGATTCTTCAGGTACTATAAGCTCAAACTAAACCCGTAAATTATGCCCTATATTCCAGAACATAGATTTCAAGGAGACCTTTACTCAAGTTTAGGTGAATTTATTATTCTTGAAACTAATGTACCATATGAGGGATACTACCATAAATTATCTTCAGGTAAGTATTTTACAGGTAAAACACCTTATATTGATATAACTCAAGAATTAGTTCCAATAGCAATATCTACACCATCTTCTTTTAATAATACTGCTCCTGTACTAACTTTAGGGGGTTTAGGTTTTCCTAATAGAAATATTACTGAAAATTATTTTAGAATATTTGGGGTAAATAAAAATCTTACTTATTTTATTCCCCAACCAATATCTCAATCTCCAACAACGGAAGATTATACTAATGGTACTTTTATCAGATACATCTTATTTAATACTGTTATTAAAAATTATTTAGAAGTAGATCAAAATACTTACACTAATATAAAATCAAAAAACCCAGAATGGGATTATTTTAATTACCAGGCATTCACTTTACCTTGGAGAATTAGTGGTACTAAAGAAGAAATTATTCAAACTAATACTAAAATGATAGTTATAGTAAGTAGGGATAATAATTTACCTACTTTATCTTCCTATCTAGTTGATCTTTGTGAATATTCAACAACTAAACAAGACATAGAAGAATTATTTACTTATACTATTACTTACCAGAATATGGGAGGAGAACCTAGTACTCAAAATACTTTTAACCCTTCAACTACTCAACCTACAAATCTACCAAATGATTTTCATGTAATGCCTGATGGCCGTATAATGCCAGGTAAAACCCATGAAGAATATCTAAACACCTTAACCTCATCTATTAATACTCAAACCTTATCATCAACAACTCTTCCAACTCCAGACGTAATTCCTAATAATACAAATAGAGGAGGATATTAAATTCTTAATTTGGTTTAGTAAATTACATTTTGTACATTTACATTAATGTTTTGGTTAATAGAAAATAATAAGCAATTCGAGGTTTTAGAAAATAGTGGTTTTAAAGAAGCGTTTGTAGAGATTATCCCAAATAATCCGTACCAACACCCAACCAATAATTCTATTTGCTCCTTTTATGTGCGTCCTATTAAGGGGCACAAAGGATACATTTTACCTATATCTCATACCGAATGTAACACATTATTTGAAGATGATGTTTATTTATGGTTAAAAAGTTTAGATAAGATTTATGTAAGGGATAAAAAAGAATTTCTACACTATACGATATTTAAACAGCTTATAGATGTAACATTGCATCTTCCTCCGTATATACCTCCTCAAACAACGGCGCACACAATTTTATATAGTCGATTCCCCGATTTATTAACGATTAACCAAATCGTGC
>Ga0209535_1003443_pt1 | contig 10064 bp, 11 predicted proteins | sample LinPmetageLP28_FD_184041 | JGI IMG/M metagenome (GOLD analysis project Ga0209535, IMG submission 184041) | Marine viral communities from the Pacific Ocean - LP-28 (SPAdes) (version 2) | ecosystem: Environmental > Aquatic > Marine > Oceanic | place: Pacific Ocean | collected 2009-08-22
TGAATACAGATGCCCTTCATGTACAAATCTTTGCCGTCGTTTTCGTGCAAAATCTGGACTCTGGCTTCGTTAAAAGTTAGATTCTCTCTTAGGTATAGTGATGTCATTCGATGACCTCCTTGTTATCAACAGTCTCTAGCAATTACTTGCCGGAAATTGTAGATTTTGCAGATTTTTCTGAACCGTCAGCAGTGTTAGCCGAAACTTGCTTCTTGTATGAAGTAGATTTTGCTTTTCCGCCTGTGTTCTCAAATTCACCAGCCATTTTCTGTGGTGTTGTCGACCCATTAATTGAAGTCGTTGCACCTGCACCACTACCACTGTCTGCTTGAGCGTTTGTCATGTTAGAACCGCTTGCGCCTGTTTTAACATTTGAACCGCCAGTTACTGGTGTAGCACCTTTTGCCGATTTATCTGAATGATCTGAATGGTCTGCTTTCACTGGATTTTTGTACTCTTTCATGTCTTTCTTATCCATTTTCTTGCCGGCCATCATTTTGCCTTCGAATTCAACTTCTGGAGTTAACTCTGGTGCAACATCTAAAGACTCGTCTTCTTTTTCGTCTTCACCGTCTTTTTTGTCGCCCATCATTGCTTCAAATTCTGCTTTTAGTTCATCTAAAGCGTCTTCTAAGTCAACTACTCTGTCTTCGACATCACCTTCAGCGTCGCCGTCCATGTCTTTTTCTGCATCCATGTCCATGCCCATTTCTGGTTTGTCCATGCCATCATGTTCGCCTTCTTCTTCGCTAGAGATGTCTTTAACCAATTCGTCAGTAGCGTCACCGCCAACTTCTTCGATTGACTCTTCTTCAGTAGTTTCTGATTCAGTTGCTTCGTCTTCGATTTCAACAACTTCGTCTACTTGTTCGTCTTTAGACTCATCTGAAGTTTCTTTTACTTCTTCATCTTTTGCTTCGTCTTCAGATGCTTCAGTTTCTGTAACTTCGTCTTCTTTTTTCATTTTTTTGTCATGCATCGCTTCAGCAGTTACTTCTTCGTCTGCTAGGTTTTCGTAGATGTCTCTTGACTTCTCTACAACGATTTCATGGAATAAAGCCTCTGCTTTATCGTTTTCTTCATTTATTAGTAATTCTAATAAACTCTCAAATTTATTGTTTGACATTTTTACACGTGCTCCTTTGTATAGGTCGATTTGTACTTATAAGTGTTTGTATTTACTGTAAAGGTGCAAAAACGGTGGTGTAATTGGTACGAAAAGACGTATTTTTGGTCACTTATTAGATTGGAGTTGAAATTTTGCCAAAAATTGGTCCACGGTCTGATGGTCTATGTTGGGATTTCTTTCAAGTTCCTTTGGTGTGAACCATCCACTTGGGATGACCCTGTGGAATTGTGTATCTTTGAAGTCTTGTACACAACGTTTTGTTTGGTTCAACCAGTTGCCGTGGAAAGTTGCTTGGTCATTGCTTCTTTTGTAGTTCCTGGAGTCCTTGAAAACGTTGTTGAAACGGTATCCTTTGTTCTTGCCTTCTGTGGAATGTCCTTGATAGTCAAAACCCAGTATGTAGATCTCTTTAAATCCTCTGTCCAAGGCCAGCCTCAGTGCTGTTGGTCCACTTGACCAACCCAGGCTTGGTTTGAACCAATTCACGTGATCCAGTATTTTTTGGTTCTTGGCGTATTGGGCGTTGTAGTTGGACCACACCTGGTTGTGTATGGGGTAATCCGATTCACCGATCTCCAAGATCATCTTGGGGTCTACCGCCACTAGGAAGTGTGGTTGGTCTGTTCTGTAAACGGCGTTGCAGGCGAACACTGTGCCTTTCTCTTTGAGGGCGTTGATATCTATACCCTTACGTGACTCTCCGTTACCTAGTACGAATGCTATCGATGACATTATAACTCTAAGTTATCGTCTTGTGCAGGCTGTCCATACATTTTTTGGACAAAAACCGCTTCTTCCTTTTGCTGTGCATCGTGTGCCTCAGATGCAAGTCTCATAGAGTTGATTTGTTTGAGTGTTAGTCTTGTTTTTCTTGTGTCTTCTGAATCTAGTATTGAAATATCGTGCTCAGGTTCGTATGTTTTGTCTTGTTCAAAGCCATCTGCGCCATAAGTGAAGAATTCATTTAGTTTCATATCAGTATTTAACCTTATACCTGTCCACCGCCACCTGTTCCGCCTGGTGTTTGTCCACCTGGGGTCTGGCCTGGTTGTCCTGGTTGTGGTGATCCTGGTTCTGGTGCCTCGGGATCTGCTGTTGGCTCTTCGAACTGATCCAAGTCTGAACTTATTCCGGACTGTGTAACACCACCTGAACGTAATTCATTTGATTTGCTCTGTTTCTTCTGTGGCACATTGTTCTCTTCTGCCCATAGTTCCGCATTTCTTGCCATCTCTTCCTCAGACAAGCCTAGATATCTTTTTAATGCAAATCTCTTACTCATGTAAGGCAGATCTGCGACTGCTGTGAATGTGTTCACCCTGCTTTGGTCCATTTCTGTCTGTCTGTACTGTGCAAAGTTCTGTGGTGGGTTCAGTTTTAGTTCAAACATGCCGTTGTCTATGTTGTAACCTTTACTTTTGATCCATAACTTGAACTCTTCGTCAAATGTTTCCGCCAACATGGACTGTAATCTGCCACAATACTTGTTGAATCTCAATTCCTGTATGTAGGCTGTTCCAACCCTACCATCATTGTACTGTTGTCCACCATCTTCCGCACCTGTTGGTAGATAAGAACTTGGAATCCTTAATCCTCTGAATAATTTGTTGGTGAAAAATCTTAAATCGTCAATTTCTCCTAGGTTTGTACCACCTGGAAGTGTGTCTACCTTAGATCCTCTACCCTCTGCTGTCTGTGGGAAGAAATAATCTTCATTTATTGACATTGGGTTGTATGTTGCGTCTATAAAGTTTGCCCCACCTGATGCACTAGGGATTCTTCTTTGGTTGATCTCGTTTTTAACTCTCTCAACGAATTGCATGGCCAAGTGTGTTGGCATGTTACCTACGTCAATGTAGAATACTCTTCTCTCAGGTGCTCTCTGAACCCTGTAAATGATAATTGCGTCCTCTAAAAGTTCTTTTTGTTTGTAAACTTTGAACACTTGTTCCAGAACCGACTGTCCAAATGGGAATAGGTTGTCTAAACCATCTGACATTGACATGTGTATAACATGTTCTGCATTGATGTTGTATGCATTCATTGTCTTGTAGAATCTTCCACCTGCGTTTCCGCCAGCGAAGCCGCTCATGTTGTTTGTGGCACCTTGGTTAGCATATGATCCACCGTATGCCGCTGTTCCGCCGCCTGTAGTTCCGCTTCCGCCGTATGTTTGGTTAGGAGTAATCTGTGTCGCACTTAATCTCTGTAGGTTAGGGTTTATATCCCTGATAACATACTGTTCAGGTTTCTTACCTTCGGACTCGTTTACAACGATCCTGTCAACTTTGGCGTTGTCTATGTACAACCATTTCTGTGTCTCTGGATCTCTGACGAAGAAACAGTCACCGTATTTCAGTGCGTTCCTAAAAATCCTAAAAATTCTTTTGTTGAACTTGTTACTTCTTGTCCATTGTTGAAGTGCTTTCTTTAAAAGTTTCACTTCATGATCTGTTGTCTCGTCTTTGAAAACTATGTCGAACGGTGTCTCGTTTTCTGTGTTCTTCTGTGTTGAAAATTCTGCCAGGATGTCCAGTGCCGCATTGATCTCAGAATCCGAATCCATCTGATCATACTGGAAGTATCTCTGTATCCTGTTGGGGTGTCCTGTGTACACATCCGGCAAGTAAGAACTGTAGTTCCTCTTTGCGAAGTTGGGTACTTTCTCTCCTGATATAGGAGACATGTTTGCGTCTTTAAAATATTTTTTCCAAGCCATACTTTATTATACTAGACTTCCGTCCATGTTTGCAAGATTATTATTTGTATTTTTGGTATTTTTTTCTGTCATAGCACCTATCGTTACTAGCGTATTTAAGGCTCTCTGTGCGTTTTTGTTCAATTCCACTAGTTCACGCAGGTGGTTTTCCGTGTTGACGGACTGCATATCATTTCCTACTGGTGGTGTAGCACCTGTGTTGCCTGTCATCTGCTCTATGACCTTGGCTAGTTGTGCCATGTCATTCTTGGGAACAACTGCTTCTATGCCATGCAGTGTTGCAGGAGTTCCAGATCCAAAATTCCGGAAACCATCTGAACCGTTGTAGAAGGAGGCCCCAGTGGCCGACCCCAAATCATTGCCCATCTGGTTGTTCTCTCTCCCCCTAAATGACATAGGGACTGTAGAAGTAGAAGTTACTTTTTTTGGTTTGCCGAATACCTGTATGCCCGGTGTGTTGGGATCATTGTCAAGCACGTTCTCTAATATGCCCTTGCCATCTTCTCCCTTGGTGAAGTATTCTTTTACTGCTCCTGCTTTCTCTTTCACGAACATGAAACCATTGCCTAGGGCGTTGCCCAACTTCTCCGTCACGGATGATCCTGTGAGACCCTCCACTGACCCGGATATGGTCTCTAACAAGTTGCCCAGGTTCTCTGATTTCAGTATCTTGCCAAACACGTCTGTGCTGATGGACTCCGCCTGTGTTTTCAGTGTCTTTATTGTTTCATTGAAACCAACTAATAAGTCGGTGTTGTCACCCTGCACTTTCATCTGTTTGTCTGCCGTGTTGTCTCCGCTACCTGCCAGTTTAGCCATAGAATTAAGATATTGTTCAGCACCGTCTAAGCCAAACCTCCCGGCGTCAGCGAAGGCCTTGGCAAAATCAGTGCCTAGCACATTGGACGCTCCCTTGACTTTGCTCACGAAGTCCGCACTGTCAATTGTTCCTTGGTTCAATTGTTTTATGAAATCTATTATCTGCGGATTCGCCGCCTGGAACGCTTGTGACACAGGCAATGTCGCCACACCAAACTGTGTGATGTCCTTAATGACCATGGCCAGTTCGGGTGACATGCTCTCCATGGCCGATGTGGCCCTGGACGTGGCATCTCTGCCTTTTTGGTTCAACTGCATCAACGAGGCCTGGAATGTGCCTTCGACGGCCAATTGCCGATTGGTCTTGTCTAACTCTGTGACTTGTATACCTGTCAGTTTGCTCAACTTGGTGAGATTCTTGGCGTACTCCACGGTCCTTGACACAAGGTCCATCTGTGACACACGTTCTGAGTTACCCCTGGCCCTCTGTATCTCGAGTTGTGTGATAAGGAACTCTGATGTTTCATCAAGGTTCAATCCGAACTCAGCGAGTTCACTCCTAGTCCGCTCCCTCAACGATGTCGTGAAACCTTGTATGATGGGCATGCCGTCCATGACAGTTCCAAAAAGCCTCGCCAGTGTGCTAGAGTTGGTGGATATGAGGTCAACGAAATCCAGTATCGGCATGTTGGCCGCCAGTGCCGCGTTCCTCAACTGTATAACTGACTTGCCGAATCCTGCTCCCGTCTGTGACAGTTGTTTGAATATGCCCACGTTGAAATCTGCCGTGGCTCCCAGATCAGACAGTTTGACGCCCAGCAGGCTCAGTCCATCGAACCCTTTCAGTGCGTCACCGAATCCTTCCACCTTGCGGTCCGCCATCATGAAGTTCTTGCCAGTGTCTATGATTCCTTTACCGAGTGCTTTGAGACTGCCAGTGGTCGCGAGACCCAACGCATCACCGAATGCGGTGACCTTGCCTGTGGCCTTGCCAATGGCACCTGTGTTCTTCTGTGTGGCCTTCATGCCCTTGACTGTGGACTTGTAGTCCGCGTCGGAGATCTTGCCCTCTTTCTTCAGGAGGTCCAGCACTATCTTTCTTTGGTCATTTACCTGTTTCTGGTATGCGGCTTCACCCTTGTTGCCCTTGTCAAATATCTTGAACGTGCTCTGTAGGACACGGGATAGGCCTTTGAGCTCACCACTTAAATCATTCAGTATTCTGTCTAGTTCGTCCGCCATACGGTTTTAATTCCTGGTATTTTATACGCACATAAATATTGACATACATGCACTATTAGTGTATATTTAGTGAATAGAAAAATGACAGAAAATACTAACCCATTAGGCAAATACTACCGCCAGCCGCAGATCTACATCACCCTACCTAGTAAGGGCAAGTACTACGGAGCGGATGTGTTCACACCTACCGAGACCGGAGAGATACCTGTACTGCCAATGACCGCCAAGGACGAGTTGTCATTCAAGACACCAGACTCCATGATGAGTGGACAATCCACGGTGGACGTGATACAGAGCTGTGTGCCCAACTTCAAGAACGCATGGAAGATGGTGAACTTCGACACTGATGCTGTGTTGTTGGCGATCAGGATCGCCACATACGGGGAGACCATGGATGTGAACTACAAGGTACCGGTGACCAATGAGGACATGACGCATACGGTCAATCTGCCGGCTCTTCTAGAAGATGTAGGGAGGACCAATATTGTGGACGAGGCAACCACAAAAACAGGATTCAAGGTCAAACTGGCACCACTGGACTACCAGTCGCTGTCACAGATCCAGACTGCACAGTTCGAGCAACAGAAAATTTACGCCACGGTCACTAGCAGTGCGTTGAGTGAAAAAGAAAAATCAACACAGTTTGCGAAAAGTTTCAAACTGCTGAACAACATCAACTTCAGTATGTTAGTGGATTCAATCACAGAGATCACAACACCGGAGGGCACGACAGTCGTTGACAAGGCACAGATCAAGGACTTCTGTGACAACTGTGACGCCAAGGTAATAAACGAGATACAGGACGAACTGGCCAAGATAAGATCACAGGCACAGATCAAACCCATCAAATTAAAGTCCACCGAAGACCAGATCAAGAAGGGTGCACCTGCTTCGTACGAAGTGCCGGTGACATTTGATTCATCAAATTTTTTCGCGTAACCCTGCTGACAATGGGGGACTCTGAAATAGTCTCACACCTCAAGGATTTTGACAACGAAGCAAAGAATCTCAAACTGGAACTGATGAAGATATGCTGGTTCATGCGTGGTGGCATGAGTTGGAACGAGGCACTGAACCTGTCGCCTGATGAACGCACAATAGCGTCGCAACTGGTAAAAGAAAACATGGACACGGCCAAGAAAACCGGTCAACCTTTCTTCTAGAATATAGTACACTATAATGGTATTAGAAAATGCAGATAATTAACACTTACATATGTCCGAACGAGACCTAGTCAAGGAACTAAAAGCCGAAATCGCAGAAATCACAATCGATCGTGATGATGCCTTGACCAAAATGAAATCCAAAGAGAGCCGGATGAAACAGGTGTTGATAAAGTTAGAACACGCCACCGCCGACGTACACTCATGTGGACACAAGATAGGTGAGCAGAACAAGGAGATTGCAGAACTCAAAGCCAAACTGGAAACTAAGAGCAAGTTGCTAGATGAGGCGTTGGAGAAGATCAAGGACATCAATGGCGAAAAAGACACCAACACAGACGATCAAGAACTGGATCAGTGATTTCGTAACACGACCAAATCCTGTATTTGGCAACCTACCACCTTGCCCTTACGCCCAGAAGGCCATTGTGCAAGGCAAAGTTAAGTTCCTAGAACTAGATGGCGTGGGTGAGTTCGGTACAATATTCACACACATATGGGATTTCAACTTCGACAAAAAGGACGTGCTGTGCATAATAGCCGAACCAGACCAGTACACTGCCAAGGAGACTGTTGCGATCGCGGACAAGTTGAATCAGGCGTTCATGCCACTTGACGTTGTGATCCTAGAGGATCATCCTAAAATAAAAGAAAAGGTCAAGACGGTCAAACTTAACAACGGCCATTACATATTGTTCCTGGTACAGCGACTGAGCAAACTCAACAGGTACTCTAAGATGTTGGAGAAGGGACCTTACTATAGGAATTGGTCAAAAAAATACCTAAATAGTGTGAAAAATTTTAGACTTATCTAAGCCCTTAATTGTATACGCACTACTTCTGGATGGTCTATTAAATATTTCACACAGTCCACCACATTGGAGATTTCTAACTTTCCTGTGTAATTATTCATGACAGTGTTCACACCACTCGGCTCACAAATTTGTATTCTGTGATTTCCTAAAGATTTTGATTCATTATTCATATGTCTTTGATTGTAATCAGATACGAACTGAGACAAGGCTTTTTTTGCGTTAGCATAAATCATTCTCTCCTGAGCCATACCGGGCCAACTCGAATATTCCGACGCCATCGATCCTATAACAATATATCTAATATCTTTCCGTTCTATTGACTCAATGTTGGCTACTATTTCTGTGTAGCAACGATCTACTATACGTTGGACACCCCCGCGTGATGTTCCTTGTGTGAAAATTATTAATTGGTCATTGTCTGATAGATCTTGGATTTTTCCAAATCTTGAATTTGGTATTTCACTAATTAATTTTTTCCCAAGTGTTGTGCTACCGGTTACTAAAATAGACATTTCTAGTTATAGTAGAAATCGTAATATTTTTTTATGATTTCTATATCTTCTTTTTTATTTACAATTAAGTTTTCATCGCAGAAAATAAGTTGGCAATGATTTTCTATCGCCTGTTCGAACAAAGAATATCTTTCGTCGGGTGTTATTGAGAAGTTGTATATACTAGGAAACACTATTCCTGTATTTTTCCTCGAAACAAAATCGAAAAGTTTGGGCATCCATTGGCACTCATGGTATTCATTGCTCCATTCGTTGGGCTTGATGCCCAGTGTTTCGCACCAATTAAGGAGATATTCTCTGATCATAAAGTAAGGAGCCATGTTTATATATTCGTCATTTGGACTTACAAACACCAACCAATTTTTATCCTTGTCTATTTTTTCTTTTTGTAACATGTTATATTGATTAGGTATCCTGTAGAAAGAGCCAGGACGTCTACGACCAAAATCTATGTCTCTGTGGGCAATACGTACATCAAAACTCATTCTAGTCTTTCCTGTCTCGTTATTAACATTGCCATGCAGGTGTCCTTGGTTGAATAGGTAACTTTCTCCCACCTTTACATCCACGGGCCATGAAACTTTTTCACATTCAGATTGTATTTTCTCCATTGGCCAACGTTCGTCATGAATCCTTTTCATCAGGGAATGACTTGTGTCCCAGTCTGTCACATACATGGTATTTGTATCATACGCATCTGTGATCGGTGTCCAAATGGTGTTGGTTCCGTTGTCATATCCTGTCCAGTATCCTGTGTGAAAGTTCAAGAGTCTGTTCTTTGCCTGTTGATCCGGGACAACAATTCTGAGGCCAGCGGTGTATTGCACAAGATATTCGTCCGGATATCGTGTGTCCTCCAACTCCACGCTGACAACATCATGCACGAATTTGTCAACTTCGGCAGAGAACTCCGCTGATCTTGTATATGCCTCTAGATGCTTTCTGAGTGTTACTAAATCATTTACAGAAAGTTGTGTGTGGATTTCGGTAAGGTCTGTTATATTTGGAAATTTTTCCCTAGTTGCCTCAAGAAACTTTGCCGGCCAATTGTAATGAAGAAGATCGTACTTTATTTTCTTGTTGTCCCATTTGGGATCGAGATTATCTAGTTTATATTTTGAGTTAACGTCTAGCATATTAAATACTATTATAATTAGTTTTATGGATTTCTCCTACCAAAATATAAGAGTACTGCAGGCTGAGATAAGTTCAGACTGTAATGCGGCCTGTCCACAATGTCCACGTAATGTGTATGGAGGAAGAACAGTTCCTAACTTACCAAAAAATCGTTGGACTGTTAACAACTTACCAAAGATGTTTCGGAACAATTTCGTGGCCAATCTGGACTTGGTATATTTTTGTGGCACCTACGGAGACCCAATGATGAACTCACAGGTCCTACAAATAGCGGATTGGTTTAAACAAAGAAACCCATCTTTGAAGATCGGAATACACACCAACGGTGGAGTTGGTAAAATACAAACCTATAGAGAGCTTGCCAAGGTTGTGGATTTTATTGCCTTTGGCATAGACGGTTTGGATGATACCAATCACCTTTACAGGAGACGTGTCAAATGGGGGCAAGTCATGTCTCGTGTCGAAAGTTTCATTACCGCAGGTGGAAGGGCAAATTGGGATTTCATAGTTTTCGAACACAATCAGCAT
>Ga0209535_1003444_pt1 | contig 10064 bp, 12 predicted proteins | sample LinPmetageLP28_FD_184041 | JGI IMG/M metagenome (GOLD analysis project Ga0209535, IMG submission 184041) | Marine viral communities from the Pacific Ocean - LP-28 (SPAdes) (version 2) | ecosystem: Environmental > Aquatic > Marine > Oceanic | place: Pacific Ocean | collected 2009-08-22
TTATTCCATGTGCTTTACTAATATTATTGAATGAATCTATTTCATTCACTACGCTAACTAACTCACTAGCAGACATATCTAAGTTGTGGTCTTCTTGTATTTTAATTAACATATCTTCCACATGCTCAAAATTATTTTCATCTCTCTTACCATAATGAATTGATTTCCCTTTTAGTATTCTAAGAGCATCGTGGGCTTCTAGTAGCCTAGAATAAATGTCCGATTTAGCAACTCTATCCAATTCCGACAATAAAGAGTCTAATGTTGAATCTTTTATCGGCCCATCGTTTGACTCTCGCATTGTATCTTGTCTTTCTCTAATAGCATTTGTTAAAACTTGAAGGGCTTGTATTTCATTAGGGTCATCTATTCTTTCTTTAACATAAGAATCTTTTATGTTAACATCATCAAACACATTAGGAATATCTAACTCTTCTTTAGAGACTGAAATCAATGCACCATATATTGAAGAAACTTCTCTTTTCAACTGCTTCTTAACTTTCTTATTGCCATTGAAAGCCACCATTATGCCATTTACAAACTGCCTAGCACTAGATTGTGTGTCTATTGGCTTATCATATATATCGCCTCTAGTTACTGTTTGTAAGAAATTTAACATATCTTCGGCATCTTCTTGTTCAATAAAATTAGTGTCAAAGTTTTTCAATCTTTCCCCAATCTCCTTATACGCCAAAAATTCTTCACCAACATTATCACTTGCAGAAACTATACTTCTAAGTTGAACGCTTTTTTCAAACGGTAGTGACATACCGAATCTGTGAATGCTATGCATTGGCCTAACAAACAATTCCAGTATGCTATTATTTATTTCATCAGTAATGTTTTTTATTTCCTTCTTCAACTTTCTAATGCTTCCTACCTTGCTAGGTTCGACTTTCTTATAACGCTCAAAAGGCGTAGGGTCACGAACTTTACTAGTAGTACCTGCGCCCAATAACATTAGATTAACATTTATTGCTGAGAAAGTTTTGTCATCTTCTAGTAAATCTCTATAAGCATCTAAGAATACAAGAATGTCTTCTTGTATTGCATTTGCTTCACTTGCTTCATCTTTGTAATACCTAGATAGTGTAGGAGTATTGAATAAGAAAACAGGCAAATGTATTTCATCATCTATTTCTTTCATTTGTATTGATTCTAGTGCGTCTTCTAAGCCTTCTAAGACCGCTTCATAATCTTCCGGCTTTGAAAGAAACACTTGGTATTCAGCAAATTGCTTTCTAAGTTCTTTTAGCATATTGCTTTTGTAATCATTGTAAAATTCTGCAAGTCCTTCTAAATCCTCTTTGAAATATTTTATGGCTAGAGGGTCTAATGTAACCTTCTCCCACACTCCTAAGTCTATGTCATCTACATCGGGATTATCAGTATCTTTTACATTAATGGAAGACATATTCTTACTTTCTCCTTCTTCCGTGATAACAGTCTCATAGACTAATTCTACACTGTCTTGGTCAAATGCTTCACTAATAGCATGGTGGTTTTTGAAGAATCTTTCTATGAATAAGAAAGCCCTTTCTTCTGCGTCTTCAACTTTAATTTCTTTAGGCTTAGTCTTAACAATATAATTTAAATCACCAACCTTTTTCATTTTGTTAACAAAGTTTTGGGCATCTTGTAAAAAGAGCCTTTGGTCGCCAGTCAATTCTTTCTTTGCTGTTTCTTCAATATCAATAGTTAGGACTTCTACTAGTCTATTTATTGGAGACTTTTTATTTCCTTTATCTTTAAGAAGTTCATCAAACCCTTCACTAATCTTTTTCCAATAATTATAGGTGGCGTATCTTTGGTTTAGGTCATTCATAGTTTTGTTACTGAATAATTCTTCTGTTGGTATATCTATAAACTTAAACACTACATCCTGTTCTTCTTCAGTATTCTTTTCTTTGAGGGTGAGGTAGTTGAACAACTCCACAAAGTTTCTTTTCATAACACTATCTAAACTGACCTTTATTCCATTGAATTGATTTTTAGCATCTCTAATGTTAAAGTTTTTTATGTTACCTCTTTTTGTTGTTCTTCTAAATTTCAGTTTTTCTGTATCTATCATGTTGGTTGTAAAGTCTGTAGAAGCCAATTCATTGATGCCAAGTTTTCCGCCACCCCTCAGTGGTATGCCTTTGTTTTTACCACCCGCAGTAGCGAATAACTCATCAAATATTTTATCAACTTCTCCAACAATATACTGCCTACTAGCGGCTTGAACTTCCTGTGTTTTACTTCCCATCTTAGGTAGGATTTCTTCTACGATAAATTGTCCGATGTCGTCATCAAAGTCATCTTGAGTATTATTATCTATTATGTTTTGAGGATAGGTAATTAGACCATCAACTTCTTCTAGCCTTAACTTTCTAACTAATTTTTTTACAGGAGTACCCTGTGCCATTAGTTTGCTGTATCTACTCAAAACTTTTGGAGTTATTTTTGTCTTATCTACAAAATTTTCATAATCTTCTGCCATTACTTCTTCCCCCTATTTAGTAAATTATTTCTCACCATAATTGATATTAATTTTTGTCCTGCATCTGTGCCGTAGAGAGATTTATATCTACCCCGACTCTCCACGATGTCTTGTAGTTTTCTATCTAATTCACCAACAAATTCTTTTTTGAGTTGTTTTAAATCATTATCCAACTTAGCCGCAAATTGTTTTATTTCACTAACTAACTCTTCATTATTAGTTGAACTATCTTCTTCTCGCAAGCCTTCCAGTTTTTCTTTATCAGCATCATAGTCTTTATCTAATAAGTCTTGAGAAAGAATAAAACCATACTCGAATAAATCTGCTTGAGTTAATTTACCTGTAAATTTTATATCTCCTTTAACTAAACTCAACAGTTCGCCTTTTTCAACAGACTTTACTAAGGAATACAATGCTCTTTCTTCTGCTTTAGCAAAAGTTGTATCTTTATCTCCTTTTTGTTCATTTAAAGGTAATTCGTTGTCTTCTAGTTTTGTACCTACACGAAGACTAACTGTTTTTGTCGCATCGTTGAAGAAAAGCCTATTATTATCCTCTAAATCTTCATCATCATTTACCCTATAGTCTTCAAACATTAGTTGTAAGTCCCTATCTAGGGTGTTTTGTAGGGTTTTATTGCCAGTAGCATAGGCTGTTGCTTCGGAAACAGGAACTAATTTTTCCCCTATATCTCCAAAATTTCCACTAAATATGTCAGTATTTAGGTCTATTTGATTACTTTCTGTAATATATTTGCCATATTTAGCAAATTTCTTCTTAACTCGACCAGTTCTAGCACCGTTGAATAGAGTCAATAAGGTCTTTTTATCGTAAATTTTAATATCCTGCAATAATTTCCTTCTTTCTTCTTTGGTTCTTTGCAGTTCCGCACCTTTGAATTTGATTTTTTTACTTCTTTCTTTTGAAGAAATGAAACCCTTCTCACTAATAATAGAATCCGCCACTACATCACTAATTGCACTAGATAATCCTTTAGTAAGTATCTTTTCTAATGAACGGTGGGGTGGAAAATACTTGGAACTGCCCTTTGCTTTAGAAAAATAGGGAAGTATGGTTTCTTCTCTAATATTGAATAGTAAAATCTTACTAATTACTCCATCTCTATCTTCCATTACATCAAAATAGGCAGAAATCTTTTCATCGTCACTACCTCCTTTTAATTCTAGGTTAGTTTCCGACGCTGTTGTTAAGTTTAGTGTCTTTGTGGTCAATTTTCTATCACTTTGCACCAAAATTTCATACATTAATGGATAATTTATAGTGGATTGGTATTGAATTTGCTTATCTTTAGGAACATAGGCTTCCATCACCTCATCTTCTCCAATTTTTACATCTTTTTCTGTCATTTCGACAATAGCATCTCTCAACTGCCCTATGAGTTTACGCCTTTCTTTAGCGTCAGTGATTTCTTTAGCGTCATTTCTTAAAATTTTAGTAAATTTTACAAAATCTGCATCATCTCCTGCTAAATTTCGTTGAATTTCCCATCCTTCGGGGGCTTTTTTATCATCGGATATTCTAGTCATGCTAATTTCTAGTGCAACATAGTTAAAATATGGAAAATCATCGGTATAAAATTCTTCGAGAGTAGGGGGGCTTGAACCAGTATAGTTTTTTTGCATAATTTCTAGTAGAATACCTACTCGGTCTTCTCCCAAGACTCTTTCTTTAAAATCTTTGATAGTTTGTCCTCTATTATTTGTTTTATCGCCTATGTTTTTTCTAATATAATCATAGAATTTTTGATAATCTTTAGGGTTTTCAATAAAAGTTTCTATTACCTCTCTTGTTGATTGTGGCCTACTTCTAGCAACGCCTTTCTCTTTAAGGAATTTACTTAGCCTATCCCACATAGTAGAATATAATTCGGCACTAGACTCATATTGTTTCTCTCGACCTTTTGGGCCAACTGCCGCTAAGACTCTTCTTCTTTGGTCGTTAAACTCTCTTTCTAATACTTCCCTAAATCCGTCAGCATCATCTACATTAGCAAACTTAGGAAATATTTCTTTTTCTATTGGAACTTTACCTTGCGACTCTTTAGACTTAACCTTGTATATATCTTCAATAATAGGATATATTTTATTATTCGCCAAGTAATCAAAGAATTGTGCAGGTGGTGGAAATCTCAAAAAATCACCCCAAAGTAATTTTCAATATATCTTTCCAACTCATTGTAATTTCTCCTGCATTCTTTTCTTAATGTCTAACCAAATTTCGGGATTGTTTTGCGCCAACACTTCTTGGACTATCTGCATCTGTGCAAATATGATTGTGTCCTGTCTCTTATGTATAAGTTTTCCTTTAAACTCCATAAGATATTTTAGCGACTCTCTAACTTCTTTCGCAAGTTTAGTTAGGCTATCTATTTCTCTAGGTTCTAAATCAATATCATTAAACAAATCATTTAACTTGCTATCTAGCCTTTGTATGTTAGCACTTAGTAAATCAATCTCATTGACTTCTTTCTTTGCTATCATTACTGCGGCAGACTCTTGAACAATTGGTGCTAAGTGGTGTTTCATATGTCTTTGAATTTGCTCCTTAGTTGTACCCAGTGCTTCTGCAATATCGTCACTAGAAATGTCACCGTTTGATAATGACACTTCGTAGTGCTTTCTCATTGGGTCTGTGCATAATACACACTTAGGATTACTACTGTTGACATAATCTCCCATGTGGTTTCGCTGATGTTGCGCCGCAGTTCCACTTCTCCAATTAAACCTAGAATCTAAATCATCGCAAGAAACCTCGCCAGTCTCTAGCATTCTTTCAAGTTCTTCTCTATCTTCATGTTGGCAAAAGCCACATCGCTTTCTAGTAACCACTTTAATTCCTCCATAGATAATCGAACCAAGCCTTTTCTACTTTATCTTCTTCTGTGGTCTTTTTAGGAACTTTCATTCCTTTCATGTTTAGGTGTTCTCCCCACCTAAGTTTGTAAGTATCTTTGCCAATTATGGCTCTAATTAAAGAAGCCATAGCAGTTTCCTTAAATTTGTTAGTTAGAGAAAAGGTATTCACTTCCCCCGAAGGCGTAGGGATTTTACCAACATAAGTTATGATTCTCTTAGGGGAAGCAGATGATTTACTTCTACCTTTGATAAGTTGAAATCTCATACCTACGAAAGACTGTGCCATCTTGCCTAGATTCGGCCTACCACCTTTCCTAAACATAGCCTTATTCTTTAACAATGAAAACACATGCTTCCTTACTGATGGTATTCTTCTTAATTCCGATGGCCTCTTAGCCACTATAGAAATATTATCTATTTCATTTTCTAATTCTTCAATAGCCCTATCAATAATAGTAATAAGACCAATCGTAACTAACTCCCCTTTACCAAATAAAGCCTGTGCAAGAGGAGGATTTTGTGGCCCATCTATATCATACGAATACCATTTTGCAGATGCCTTACCTTGATAGCCTTCCTTTCCTTTGTACTTGGCTTCATAAAAGTCATCAGCATAGTGACCAAAGACTTTTTTAGTTTTACTACCAATGGCTTGACCCTTTTTATTTCCGGTTTTTACATATCTTGCCGGTCTAGTAAAATGTATTCTCTTTGGGTTGTACGAAGAAGCACCTTCAAATCTTTCTAACTTATCACTAAATTCTGCAAGAGTCTCTCTATGAACCTCTAAAAGAATACCTTTGTATTCTTCATTCATGAACTTTCTAATTGCCTCTAATAATTTGTAAGTTCCGTCACTACCATCATTCTTAGAATTAGGTCTTCTAAATGAAGAAGTTACATGCTCCTCTAATTGACCATATAAGGTATTAGGTGTTGGCCTAACCTTCTTACCGTCTTTAGTTCTACCAGTGCTTAGAATTTGCTGAGAAGAAATACCTTCGCATGTTCTCAGCCAAGTATCGTAGAATTTTTTAAATTCGTATTCCTCTTGGTATTCAAGAGTAGCGTCCATTAATGTCTTACTTGCTTTCTTTGCCATCTTTCTTCCTCCTCTTCTTTCCGTAACTTATGTTGAATAGTTCGGGGTTAGTTCCATGACCGCCAAAAGAAACTCCTCCGGCTTCTTTTTCAAAGATGGGTTTTTCTTCCTCATCTTCTTTTTCTTTTTTAACAATAGAAAACCAACTCATATCAAACCCTCGCTAAACTTCCCAATACTCTTTTAATACTATCCATAGTAGTCTTATGCAATCTATGATATTCTCCGGCTAAGTCTTCAAACTTTTCACCGCTAATCATTTCTTCACCGTGAAACTTTCTAACCATTTCATCTAATTCTTTTAGAATATCTCTTTGCTTGCCAAAGTTATCAATGGCATTTTGCGTAGTTTGACGCTTTAGAATAGTTTGCCATGTCATTTTATTCTACTCTCCTTCTTTGTTCGTCAGTAAGCGGTTTACCTTCATTGTCAAAAATTGCCATTAATAAGTTCATTACTTTATCTTCATCTAACTTTTCATAATTGTATGGTAAGTCTTTAACATCTCTAAACTCTTCTTTCTTAAAAGGAGAAAAGTCTTCTCTATCAACCCTATCTTGAGCAAGTGATAACCTATGTTTTTGTCTCGCAGTAGTGGTTATCTTATCGGCTTTTTCTTGAAACTTTCGATTTTTTTCCTTTACCTCTTTTAAGTATTCACTTGCCTTGCTTCTCGCCGACCGTCTTTTTTCCCGCCTATTACTATCACTAAGGTATTCTTTGTATGGTCTAATTTCATATCTTTTGATATTGTCTCCTCTTTTTTTGACCGTGACAAGAAAATCTTGATTTCTTAGTTTCTTTACAGTTTCCCTACTTAGAGAGCCTTTAACATCTATTTGATAATAAGGTTCATTTTTTATTCTATTTTGCCAAGAAGTCCCGCCTTTTACACCGTAGCCCATTCCCGATATTTTGTCTATATCGCTTGCTCTACCTGCGGGGTCTTTTTCTATAATGTCTGCTATTCTGTTTAACTTCAAAGCACCCCTAAATTTAGTTTTAGTTTCTGTGGGCAACTCCATTCTAGGAGGGGCTTTTATAAGATTAAACCAACTCATGTCTTCAATCCCTTTATTTGTGAGGCGGCTCCCCAAATCTACTATATCTTGGGGCATTTTCATATTCTTCTTTTCTGTTTTTCTCGTATTCTTCTTTGAATTTGCCTATTCCCTGTTTTATCATAAATTCTTCAACCATTCTTTTGAAAGTGTTCTTTGTGTGAAGAACATCAAAAGGAGGCTTTTCGTCATCTATATCTTGCAGAAATTCAATAATAGGCTTATCTCTACTCATTAATATATAATGGCGTTTCATTGAACTCCACCTATCTCCCAATGCTCCCTTTTGGTGCGCTCTTGTAATCTTCAAAGGTTTCATAGACCTTTCAGTATCTTCCATAAGTTTCTTGCGGTCTTCTTCACTCATGGTTTTCAGTATATCTTTCCAAGTCATTTCTTATCACCTGTAACAAAACACTTCTTTGACTTTGACTCTTTCTCATCTACTTCTCTTGACTTTGCATCAAACCAAGCATCTAAGTTATTGCACCTTGTCATATTATTCACCTAATAGACTCCATTAAATCATCTGCTAAATCGGTAAATTCTTTGGCTCGTCTTTCAAGATACTTCCTGCCTTTCATATTTCTTCTCGCAAACTCGCCATATCCCTGCATATCTCCGGCTCGTTGGCCGTCTGTTGGTGATACATTATCTGTTGAAAAATCATCAACACCATATTTGAGATAATTAGCATAAACCCTCAAAGCACCAACTATTCCTCTTACTACTTCTTGGGCTTCTTCTTTACCTACTAATTGTTTTAGATATTTAGCATTCTTATTAAAAGTGTCAGCAATCTGCATGAGGCCATCTTTCATATTCTTAAGTTGCTTTTGATTTAATCCCTCTAACATTTCAAGATTTCTTCTTGGCCCTTGTTTTGGTTCTTTTTTTACTACATCTTCCCATGTCATATTATTCACCTTTAATTATCCGGAAAATTTTTTTTACCGCCATGATGGTCAAAAGCCTCTTGCTTAAGTTTCATCACTTCTCGCTTCAAATCATAAAGTTTCATACGATAATACTCAAAGTCATCGGGGTGAGTCCATGATAAAGCCGTCTGTATATTCTTAAATGCTTCTTCTACTTTATCCCAAGCGGCCTTAACTTGTTCTAATCTTTTTGGGCCTTTCGGTGGATTTCTAGGCGCATCACTTTTCGAACCATCACCATAATAGTAATCATATTCATCATCTGTCATATCGCTTCCATCTAATGCGTTTTTTCTTATCTCATCTTTCCATGTCATATTATTCACCTTACAAATCTAAAACGGAAGGGTCTTCTAAACCTAGTTTGACCCTTCTTTCTAATTCCTCAAATTCTTCTCTAGTTGAATATTTAGATGGTTCAACTTCGGGAGTTTTTGGTTTTTTACTATCAGCACATTTTCTAGCACCTTCGCCTATTGCCTTTCTTAACTTCAATCCTAATTTTTTGATTAATTGAGGGTCTAAGCCTTGACGCTTTGCCTCTCCAAATCCACCACCTAACTCATCATATCCTCTAGCATCTAATCCAAATGCAACCGCACTCTCCAAAGTATCGTTATCTGCTGAATCTGTTAATGTTTTTCTAACATGCTCTTTTCCTGCCTTGCACAATCTTTTATATGTATTAAATAGCCTACCGAATTTAATATAGCCATGTTTCATTTCTCTATCTAGTATATCTGCTAATGTCATTCTTTTTATTATATCTTCCCATGTCATATTATTCACCTGCATTTGGAGGAGTTGCATTTTTCCCTTTTGCATTAAGATTAGAATATGTTATTTTAATTGACTTTGCCATATCTATAACTTTCATAATATCTGCTTTATTATCGGTTTCCATTAATTCGTGCATTTGTTCTATTTCTTTATTTTCCCCTTCATCTATCATTTTTACTTTTATTTTGGGATAATAATTAGCATCATAGACAACATTTACGCCATCTTCATATTCAATATTAGACAACTCTCCTACTACTCTACCATGAGGTAGTTGCGCTTCAAAACCAAGACCATACCATTTATTCTCTATTTTTTCTTTAGGGAAATTTGCCTTATCTAATATTTTTTCAAGTTCTTCTTGGCTTATTATTTTATAATCTATATAGAATGTTTCCCTAGACCAAAGTTCTTTGTCTAATGTTCCATCCATTATTGTTTTAACATTTTCAGGAGTTTGTTCCATGCGAAGTGATTGAAGCAATTTTGGTATTTTAGCATAAAATTCCTTCGGGTATCTAAGCCCCTCTTCTTTTTTCGCCCCAAGAACCTTTTTCCAAGAATCTTCTTTAGTATCTTTCGCTCTAGAATTTCCAAAAACTTTAGCAGTTTCTCTACTAAGTTCTGCCCTTTTGGGGTCTAAGGACATATCTTCTTTTAGTATATTTTCCCATGTCATAATATCACCTTTTATTTTAAACTCTTTTTTCAAAAATTTTTCTAGGAATTTTTTTTCCCACCATATCTTTTTTTAGTAGTATTAATTAAGTTATTTCGCATATTATCCACATATTCATTAATTAATTCATTAGGAGTGGCGTAGT
>Ga0209535_1003446_pt1 | contig 10061 bp, 7 predicted proteins | sample LinPmetageLP28_FD_184041 | JGI IMG/M metagenome (GOLD analysis project Ga0209535, IMG submission 184041) | Marine viral communities from the Pacific Ocean - LP-28 (SPAdes) (version 2) | ecosystem: Environmental > Aquatic > Marine > Oceanic | place: Pacific Ocean | collected 2009-08-22
ATTATTAGATGCAGAAGAAAAAAGAGTAGAAAACGAATACGCAGATGGGTTAGCTAGTAATATATTTTTAAGTAATGACAAGGCTTATACAAATGATGCAGAGTTTGAAAAAGAACTACAAAAACTAAAAAAAGGTGGTCTTGTTGTAATTACAAATGAAAAAGGTGTTACATTTAATATAGATCCAAGTAAGTTACCTGTAAGAATATTAGAAAGCGTAAAAGCAAAAGCAGAAACAAGACGTAACGAATTATTATCTAAAGAAATTAATGACATATCGAATAATCTTAGCGTAGATGTTCAAAAAATGTCACTGTCTGAATTAACTGCAATTCGTGATAACATAGATGCTAAAGGTGCTAATCGGTATAAGCCTGAGATAGAAAATTTTCAGTCAAGACAAAAAATAAAACAGATAATTAATGGAGAAATAAAAGATAAGGCAAAAAGAGCTATATCAGACTCTCTTACTATGATTGATGATATTAAATCTAATCTTCTAAATAGTGGCGTATTAACTGACGAAAATAAAAAGAACAAAGATATTGTATATAATAATTTTATTTTAGCTGAAGAATATAAGGCAGCAGCAAATTTTAAATTAAGCGTTAATGCACAATTAAAAGCTTCATCTGCTTTTCAAGCTGTAAAATTTTCAAGTAAATTAGTATCCAATGAAACTATGTTACAGTTAAAAGCAAATTGGGATTCTTCTCAAAAAAAAGAAGATCAGTTGATTTACGAAACTTTTAAAGCACAAATACAAAACAGAGATAAATTAATAAAAGATGATTTTATTGGTTATTATAAATCACAAAACCCTAAAGAAGAAATAACTACAAGCAAAATGTTAAGCATACAAACTGATATGAATATACCTGCTATTGATAGAAGGGTTACGACAAATGCACAGTTAGAAGCGTTTGACGCAGACTTTAATAAAGTTGGTATTGGTTATGAGGAAAAAGCCACGATTGGAAATAACTTTATACAGAGTTTTGGTGCTCATCAAAACAAGGTTTTACGTCATTTAATAAATAGAGGTAAAATTAATATTGTAGATAATCTTTTGCTTGCTTATCCTAAAGATACAAGAATTAAAGCTACATATATAGCTAACACACCAGAAAATATTAAATTAAATTCACAGGGTGATGGTGCTGTGAAAAAAACAGATAGAGAGACTGTAAGTGCCGAAATGTCTGTTTTATTTAAAGATTATAACATGAGTATAGTTGGTGGTGGTTTTGATGATGTTTTAAGTGGTGGATTTACAACAACTAGATCAAATCATGTCAGAGATTTAAGAAGTGTGGCAATAAACACAGCCAATTATTATTTAAGGCTTGGGCAAGTTGCAGATCCAGCAGCAGCAGCTAAAAGAGCTTATAACGAACTTGTTGGTAACCATCATTCATTTCAGCAAGTAAATGAAACACCAGTTAGGTTTGGCATTGAGTACGAATCTATTGCTGAACCTTTATCTAAAATTTTAGAAACATCCATTGTTTATAATGTTGATTATTTAAAAGAAACAATAGAAGCACCACCTGCACCACAAGGATTAGATGACGCAGCAAAAAGCCAATGGCAAGAACAATATTATACAGATTTAACTTCAAGAGGTTCATGGAGAACAACAACAGATGGTACTGGTGTATATATGGTAGATCAGTTAGGTAATATGGTGAAAAGAAAAGACACATCTATGGAGCCTGGAGATACAGATGGTATGGCTTCTTTTATTACAATAAAATTTGATAGCTTGGCTTTAACATTAGATAAGTATAATGAAATAGAGCGTGGTCAAGGTATGATAATAGCAAAAAAACGTAAGCTAATAGATCATTTTAAAACAACAGGGCAGTTATTCTAATGGTAGGAATGTATATACCAGAGCAGACTGAAGATCCTAACTTAACAAACCAATATTTTGATTTGTCAAAGGTCGGAACCTTAGATGTTTTAGGTGCGACATTTCAAGAAACTATGTACTATAATCCTATTAATGCATTAGACCGACTAGCTGAGCAATATACAGGCAAAGCAGATGCAGGTAATATTATATCAAAAGAAACATGGGCAGAAAGCGAATATTTTAGAGATGGCATACAAGTTGGTGATGACGGCATAAAAGAAGGACTAGCACAACTATTAGCAGAAAGAGCAGATAGAAGGCGTGACTTTCAGATAACTTTACAAAGATCAAAAGGTGGTTTTGGTCTAGGTGCTGCACAGTTTGGTGTGGCTATTGCTGGTAGTTTTCTTGATCCGTTAAATATAGCTAGTGCTTTTATACCTGCTGTGGGTCCTGCTAGAGCCGCTGCTATGGCTGCTAAGTTTGGAAAAAGTGGCTCAAGAGCTATGAAAGGTGCAATAGACGGAGCTGTTGGTGCTGCTGTTTTAGAGCCATTAATTATAGGTGCTGCTGCTGCTGAACAAGATCAAAGTTATACTTTATTAGATAGTTTCCTTAATGTTGCTGTAGGTAGTGCTTTAGGTGGTGGGCTGCATGTTGGGTTTGGTAAAATATCAGATAGAATAAACAGAACACCACCACAAACAAGAGCAAGAGCAGGGCAAACTGCACTAGGGCAAGCATTAGGAGATCAACCAGTAAAAGTTGAGCCTATAATAAAAGATGCAGAAACAACTACAATAAAGTCTGAAGCAGAACAAAATGAAACTATTACAGTTTATAATACAGATGGTGAGCCAAGAATAGTAGAAAAGGTAAGGGTTGATGACGAGGGTGTTATAACCATTAAAGACACTGATGGTACAGAAAAGATTGTAGATCAAAGTGATGTAGTAAGCAAGTCTGTTTATGACGAAGATTATGAAATATTTATGGAGATTGGTAGGGGTGACAATGCTCTAAATACAAATGTAACCTTAAAAGAATTGCAGCAAGGGTCTAGGACAAATGCAGATTATATAGATCATTTAGAAAAAACTAAAGAAATTACTGAACTGGCAATAACAAGTGAGAAAAAAGGTCGTTTAGTAAAACAGGGTATTTTTCGCAAACAAAAAAAAGTGATTGATCAAACAAAACTAAGTAAATTGTCAGCAAACTTAAAAGCGTTAGACATAGCAATTAAAAGAGCAAATGGTGAAACTGTTGTTAGACCAAAAGACCCTATTACTAACCAAACTGCCGAAGCTGGTGCAAAAGATACTAACACTATAGAAGATACTGTAACTACACAAGAAGGTGCACAGCTAACACCACAGCAGCTTAATGACCAAAGAGATACAGCAAGTATAGGTCAGCAAAAATTAGGTAACCTAGAAGAATATGCTGATAAAGTTAAAGAAATGGAAGCAGACACTGCTGATCTAGGAGAAATTAAAGTAGAAGATATAGAAGCAGAAAACGAAGCCATGATGTTAGAATTAGAAGACCCTGAAGTAATAAATTCTTTACCAGACATTGCTAAAGAAACTTTAGAAGGTGCTAAACGTACTATGAAAGAAGTAGATGATGCAGCAGAAAAAGCAAGAGTATCATATGACTCGGCAACAAAAGTTGGTGCACAGTGCGTTATTAGGAGTAAAAGCTAATGAGTTGCGTAGATGAAGTATTAGAAGCTGGTAAAAGAGCAGGTATAAATTTAGGAGTAGAAGAAGCTGAAGAAATAGTAGCTATACTAGAAAAAAAATTAGCTAAAAGAATGGCTAACGCAGGTGCAGATCAAAATTTAGATTTATTAAATTTAGCAAAAGAGATAGCAAAACAAGCAAGGATAAACGCTGCTATTATGAGAAAAACTAGGTTGCTCAACATGAGAGCCTACACAAAGATTATGACAAAGTTAAAAGATAATCCTGACAATCCAGGTCAAGCCTTAGAAGCTATATTAACTGGTGATATTAGAGTTATAACAGATGGTTTAGGAAGCGTTGACAGAAGACAGCAAGCTATAAGTTTAGAATATGCTGGACAATTAGTTGCAGTTTTAAGAAACAAAGACTTAGAAAATTTATTTAAGTCAGGAGACTTAGACGAGTTAATATATAAAGCCATGTTTGATGGACCTGATTCTATGGATCTAAGTGTTGCTGGTGCAAAGGAAGCTATTGAAATAGCAGAGGTTGTGCAAAAGGTGCAAAAGCAATTATTAAAAAGAAAAAATATGAATGGTGCTGTAATAGGTGAGCTTAAAAATTATGTTGTGCGTCAAGGTCATGATCCAATTATGTTAAGAAAAGAAGGTAAAGAAAATTGGGTAAATTATATGTTAGAAAGGGATGGCAATGGTGCATATGTAAGACTCAGTGACCAAACATTTGAAAGCAAAAGTCAATTTAAAGATGGTGTTGAGTACACAGATGAAAAATTTATAGGCGATATATATGACAACCTAGTATCAGGGCAACATCAGAAGGTAGATGGTACGGACAAAATGGGGGATCAGTTACTTGGCTTTACAGGACCATCAAACTTAGCCAAAAAACTAAGCACATCAAGAGTCATACATTTTAAGGATGGTCAAGCTGCACACGAATATGCTTCTAAATTTACTAGACAAAAGTTTAGTGAAGCTGTTGTTAATGGTATAATACATGATGGTCAATCTATAGGTTTAATGGAAACATTTGGCACTAATCCAAAAGCTATGTTTGATAGAATATTAAAAGATGCACAAGAAATAAATAAAACAAATTTAAAAGCTAAAGAAACTATAAAATTAGGTAGGCTTAAAAATCAATTTGCAGAATTGGATGGCACAACTAGAGCAAGAGGTTCAGGTAGATTATTGTTAGGTGGTACTGTAGATTTTGCAGGTATAGGTGCAGCTTGGCGTATGTTACAAAACATGGCAAAACTAGGTGCAGCAACAATATCATCATTTTCAGATATAGCTACAAAAGCATCTTTTATAAACTCAAGAACAGATAGAAATATATTTACCTCATATGCCAAAGCATTTAGTGATATTTTTAGGAACTATAGTGGCAAAGAACAGAAACAATTAGCTTACTTGTTAAATGTAGGTGTTGAAAACTTTTTAGGTGATGTGCACTCTAGGTTTGGTGCTAATGATAGCTTACCAGGAATGATAGGCAAGGCACATCAAATGTTTTTTAGATTAAATGGTATGACATGGTGGAACAATGCACAAAAAACTGGATTAGCAAGGATGATCTCAGCAGATTTAGCATCATACACTAATAGAGCATTTGATAGTATACCAATAAAGACAAGATTAAATTTACAAAGATATGGCATAAACGCAGAAGATTGGGCAGTTTATAGTTCTATGGAAAAGAGAGCTATGGATGGAAATGATTATTTAGTTCCGTCTGCTGTTGATGATGTTGATGCTTCTATATTACAAGCAGGTGCTTTAAGAGACGCTAATCTTACAAGAAAAAGAAAATTAAAAAAAGTTACTGATGTAGAGTTACAAAGATACAAGGATAATCTAAGAACAAAATTGTCATCATATCTAACAGATGCAGCAGATACAGCAATACCTACTCCTGGTGCTAAAGAAAGAGCAATCATGAATATGGGTACAGAAAGAGGTACAGTATTAGGTGAAGCAATAAGAGCAATTATGCAATTAAAAGGTTTCCCAATAACATATGTTACAAAAGGTATGTCTCAACAATATCATGCAAAAAAACAAGCAGGAGAAAGTGGGATGTATGGGATAGCACAAATGATGGTTGGCACTACTGTTATGGGTTATTTATCTATGACAACTAAAGATATATTAAGAGGTAAAAGTCCAGCAGAAGTATATGATGATAGAGAAGGATTTAATTACAAAACATTTGCAAGGGCATTTACACAAGGTGGTGGTGCTGGAATATATGGTGATTTTGTTTTTGGTGAGTTCAATAGATTTGGTCGTTCGTTTTTAGCGACTATGGCTGGACCTACTTTTGGAACGGCAGACGATATATTTTCGTTGTATGCTGATTTAAAAGAAGGCAAAACAGATGCAGCAACAAGAAAAAGTTTTCAAATGTTAGTTTCTAATACTCCATACATAAATTTATTTTATACAAAAACAGCTTTAGATTATCTTTTTTTATACGGAATAATGGAAAAAACAAGTCCTGGTTATTTAAAAAGAATGGAACGAAGAATAGAAAAGGACATGGACCAAGAATATTACATACCACCATCAAGATCAGCAGTAAGGTTTTAATTTGATTAATTCACAAAATACGATATTATTAACGAGAAAGTGGACTTGTATTCCATTTTCTGCTATTGGAGACTTATTATGACAGTTGAAAGTTTAAAAACAATTAAGAGTCACAATGGTGATGGTAGCAATGTTACCTTTCCTTATGACTTTAAGATATTTGCAGATGGTGATTTAAGTGTAATATTAAGATCATCTACAGGTACAGAGACAGTACAAGAGCTAACAACTCATTATTCAGTAACAAATGCTGGTGTAATAAGTGGTGGTAATGTTGTTTTTGTAAGTGCCCCTGCTAGTGGAGTTACTGTTGTTATTAGAAGAAACATAGCTCTAACACAGATTACAGATTACACAGCTAACGATCCTTTTCCAGCAGAAAGCCATGAAGATGCTTTAGATAGATTGACATTTCTTACGCAGCAACAGCAGGAAGAAATAGACAGAACTATTAAGTTGTCTCGTACTAATATTATGACTTCTACAGAATTTACCACCTCAGCAACAGATAGAGCTAGTAAAGTATTAGCTTTTGATAGTAGTGGTGAATTATCTGTCACACAAGAATTAGGGTCAGTTAGGGGTAATTGGGCAGCTAGTACAACTTACGCTCAAAGAGATATTGTAAAAGACACAAGCACAAACAATATATTTATTGCTATTACAGCTCATTCATCTAGTGGTTCACAGCCATTAACATCAAACGCAGATGCTGCTAAATGGTCATTATTAGTTGATGCAGCAACTGCTACAACGGCAGCTGGAACTGCGACAACCAAAGCTGGAGAAGCTGCTGCAAGTGCTACATCTGCTGCAAATGCAATCGTTAATGTGCAACTAGCAGAAGATTTCGCAACAAAAACAACTGGTGAAGTTGTAAATGGTACTGGTAAATTTAGTTCTGAAGCTCATGCTCTTGGTGGTACTGGTGTAACTGATGTAAGTGGTTCAGCCAAAGAGTGGGCATTAGGTGGTGGAACAAATCCTAGTGCAACAGTTCATGTTAATAGTGGAGATGAATATTCTGCAAAAGGTTATGCAGTTGGAGCATTAGATAGAGGTTCTAATACTGGTAAACATTCGGCTAAAGATTGGGCAACTTATACTTCTGGCACAGTAGATGGCACATTGTTTTCTGCAAAGTATTATGCACAACAAGCAGAAACTAATGCTACAGATTTTTCTAATGTATATCAAGGCACACATTCTTCTGATCCTAGTGGTGGCACAGTAAGTGCAGGAGATTTGTATTACAATTCAACTAGTCAAAATTTAAAATTTTATAATGGTTCTGCTTGGGTAGCGATTGAAGCAGTAGATACATCGACATTTTCAACTAAGGGATTTGCTACAGCAATGGCTGTGGCTCTATAAGGGAGTAAAATATGGCTCAAGATTTTGAACGTAACATACTGACTGGGATAGGTACAATACCTGATGATATTCCTAGTGGTGCAGATTTTAATTCTGATGACACGATCATTGGTATTAACATGGCAAACACAAGTGCCAATGCTATAACGGCATCATGTTTTATGACCTCAAGTGTTCTTAGTTATGGTGCTGACTTTACATTTGCAGTAACTGTATCAGGTGGTAATTTTATAATCGATGGTCAAACTAAACCAGCACTTACATTATACAAAGGTTTTACTTATACATTTGATGTAAGTGATGCCAGTAATGCTACACATATTCTGCGATTTGCTACAGAAGCTGAAGGAGCCAATAGCTCTATTATTACAGATGGAGTAACAATAACTGGAACACCAGGACAAGCTGGTGCAAAGGTTGTAATTACAACATCATCAACAACGGCATCAACCTTATATTATTATTGTACTGCACATAGTGGAATGGGTAACTCAATTACAGTTACTAACGTACATTACATAATAAAAGATGCACCAATCCCAAGTGGATCGTCACTACAACTGTTAGATGGTGGTGCAAAGATGGTGGTACAAAATGGAGACAGAATGTTTTTTCAATCAAGCACAGCATCTAGTTTAGATGTTTGGGTTTCAAGAGTGGATTCAATTAGTACATAATGGCATATATAGGAAACCAAGCAGATACAGCATTTACAAGTCTTATAAAGCAAGACTTAACTGGTGCTAGTGGCACAAGCCTTACATTAACTCATGCAGTCGCTAATGCCAATGACATAGCATTGTATATAAATAATGTTAGACAAGAGCCAGTATCTGCATATAGCACAAATGGTACAGCAGTTAGTCTTACTGGTAGTGTTGTAAGTTCAGATGATATTTATGTAATCTATTTAGCAAGAGCAGTCCAAACAACTGTTCCCCCTGATGGTTCTGTAAGCACAGCCAAGATAGCTAGTAGTGCAGTAGACCTTACATCAAAGGTTACTGGTGTATTGCCAGTAGCTAATGGTGGTACTGGTGCTACTTCATTTAACTCAGGTTTTACAGTAGGTTCTAAATTTACACCAACTGGAGGCTCTACTGCTTTTCAATTTGATGTTCCTGAAAATATACACATTCTTAAAATTGCAGTAAGTCAATTAGTGATAGGTGGTGCTGGTTATCATACTATGAAATTAGGTTATAATAATACATTCCCTGATGGTGGTTATGGTAGTGGTTTAACTTCTGCAAATGGAAATACTTATTATGGTAATGCAGGAACTACAACAGAATTAGCTGTTGGTCATGGTTTGTTTTATCATGTCAATACATATACTGGTCTTATTGATTGTTACAAAGTAGATGACTCTAGTAATAATTGGCTAATTACAAGTCAGTTTAATAGTGCAGGAAGTACTCACAATTTTAATTACTCAACATCAAGAGTTCAACTAGGTTCAGGCAACCAACTTAATGAAATACAGTTTCTATCTGCAAATGGTAACTGGACTACAACTTCAGCACAATTCAGATTATTTAGTCAATAGGAGCATAGAGAATGGCATTAAGTAAAATACAAGCTGAGTCAATGAACTTAGCAGACACCTATGCATTTAGTGGAACTGTAAGTGGTACTGGTTATACTAAATTACTAGACCAAAGTATAAGCACATCTGATGGAACATTTGTTGTTAATAACACATATATTAATAGCACATATGATAGGTATCATATTTTTTATGAAGTACATACCTGCACAAATAATGATGTCCAAATGCAAGTTAAATTTTATATGACTACTAATGCTAGTGGAGATGCAGGAAGTATAATATCTGGAAATCATCATTCTTATGGAAATTCAATGATTGGTAGTGCATCTGAAGTAAGTCAGAACAATACATCTTCTTATGCAGTTATGGGTACTACAGAAATTAAAAGTAATACTGGAGAGGGTATGGCATTTAACGGAATCCTACAAAATGCAAATAGTACAAATAATTTAGTTACATTCAATGGTGTTGGAAGTCTTCTTAGGAATGCTAATGGTGCACATAACGGATTCACTTTTCATAATGGTATGGCAAGTCCAGCAAGTTATGGTGCACATTATTGTAGAGGTATGCTGTTTCAGCTTAGTGGTGGGCAACATACTGGTAAATTTAGATTATATGGGATTGCATAGGAGATTACATGGTTAGGTATCATCAATTATCTGGTGGTGGAAAACAAAAATTCACAGCAGAAGAAGAAAAAATAAAAGATGCAGAAGAAAAAGCATGGACAGATGCTACACCTGCTAGACGTATGGCAGAACTTAGAAGTCAAAGAGATGCTCTACTAGTTGAAACAGATTACATGGGTAACTCTGATGTAACAATGTCTGCTAAATGGAAAACATATAGACAAGCATTGAGAGACATTACAAGTCAAACACCAACAGATGATGCTTTGAGCAACATTACTTTTCCAACAAAACCAACGGAGTAAGCCATGCCATTCATAGGTAATCAGCCAACAT
>Ga0209535_1003449_pt1 | contig 10058 bp, 3 predicted proteins | sample LinPmetageLP28_FD_184041 | JGI IMG/M metagenome (GOLD analysis project Ga0209535, IMG submission 184041) | Marine viral communities from the Pacific Ocean - LP-28 (SPAdes) (version 2) | ecosystem: Environmental > Aquatic > Marine > Oceanic | place: Pacific Ocean | collected 2009-08-22
AAAGCGCAGGAAATAAATTCACATACGCTCTTATAAAACACGATGGTCTTATTAAAACATATGAAGAGCTGGGTTATATTCAAGGAGATAGTTACAATAAAGAAATGATAAAAGTATTATAGTATGGGAGCGATAACAGCGACAACTATTATTGGTTTAGGATTAGCCGCAGCAAAATCAGGAGCTGGTTTTGTTCAAGCATCTAAACAAAAAAAAATGCAGCAAAAAGCAGAGCGAGAGGCTGATAAGTTTATGGCAGATGCTAGAAAAAAAATAGAGGTAAATTATTATGAGGGTCTATCCTTACAAAAAGAACCCTATGAGAGAGCAAGAGAAGCGATGTTGGCATCAGGACAACAGGCTTTACAAGCAGGTGTTGAAGGAGAAACAAGAGGAGCTGCCGCTACAGCTGGTAGAGTTCAAATGGCTCAAGGAGCCGCTCAAAGAAATATAGCAGGAGCGCAAGCAGAAAGATTATTAGCTCTTGAAAAATTAGCTGCTGGTGAAGACTCGAGAATAGCTGGATTGCTATCTGATTTAGATTTAGAGGAAGCTGAAGGTGCTCAAATAGCAGCAGCCGAAGCTGCAAAAAACAGAGCTGCTGCTGTACAGCAAGGGGTTGAAGGTGTTGGTGATTTTTTAGGAGTTGGATTAGAAGCCCTTCCACTATATCAACAAGATGCGGGTGCTAGACAGTTAGGTCGGTCTCAAAGAATTAATAAAAGAACAGGTCAATATGGAGAGCTGCAAGATATACAAAATACAATATCACAAAAAGGGTCTATTAATGGGGTAGATGTGTCAGGAGTTGGAGGAATGTCTGAATTAGAATTTAAAGATTTTATGGGTCAACAAAGTAAAAGTTTTGGAAGAGAAGTAAGAAAAGGCACTCTCGGTCTTGGAGGTTTTAATCCATTTAATATCTTTAAAAGAAAATAGTAATGACATACTATAAATATGTATCAAGAGAAGGTGCTGATGTTGTAGACTGGGGGGCTATAACTAAATCGGTTAGCGAGAGCTTAGGTCAAGTAGCTAAAGATAGAGAAGCAAAGCGTGAAGCAATTGATGAAGCGTCAAGAAAAACTGGAGAAACATTGGCTAATGCGCCAATGGGAGAGTCTAAAACTATAAATGATTTTACCATTGAATATGCTAACAACGCAGAAAAATATCGGCTAATGCAAGACCGTTTATTAAGAAGCGGTCAAATGAGTTTAAAGGATTATAATTTAGGTAGGGCTAACTTGACGTCTGGAACTACAGACCTTTTTAATTTATCTAAAGAATATAATGCTGTATACGCAGACAAAATGGAGCGTATGAATAAAACAGAGTCTTCTCTTGCCGAATCTTGGGCCATGGGAAACATCGAAGGATATTCTAACTTTTCTAAATCATCTGCATATATTGACCCAACAAATGGAAGGGTAGCTGTTGGGATGAAAGTTAAAAAAACTTTGCCTGATGGTAAAAAGGTTTTTGAATTAAGTGATAACCCTAATGATTTAAAATCTGTTAATGAGCTTAGAAATATAATTGACACTAAATACGATAGATTTAAAGTATCACAAAATTTACAAACTGGTGTTGATGAGTTAAGTGAGACCATCAAGGTTTTGATGGAGGACGGGGTAAAAACCAGGGAGGATGCAAGACAAAATCCGAATTATTTAAACGCTAGAAATACTTTTATAAATTCATTTATAGAAACCAATCCAGATATACCTATGTCTGTTCTTGTAGATTACTTAGGTGTTGTTCCAGATAAAGAAGGAGAACCTGGAGAAGCTTTTGACTTTACCTATGACCCTGACGAAGCTGCTACATCAAATAAATTTATATTAATGCAGCCTAATGAAAACACTGGAAGATATGAGGCTAAATTAAATGATGACCAAAAAGAAATGGCCAGAAAAGCTTTACAGTCTAAGTTTGATTCAATGGTAGATGTAAAAGAAACGGCTATGCCTATTGAGAAAAAATCAGATAGAGAAAAACTAAGATTAGGTCAGGTTGAATCAGCTGTAGATAATATAGCAAAACTTTGGTATGGTACTACACAAGAAATAGATGCTGCTTCAAAATTTTTAAAAGGCATTATTCCTAATCTTGTTGGTGTTGATGTACAAAAAAACAAAGTAATTCTTACTAAAACAGATAAAGATGGCTCGGCAACTGGGGATAAAGGTTCAAGATATCCTGTAGAATATGCACGGGAAGACTTTAATCTTTTCATAGAGTCCATATCAGGGGAGCTAGGAGGAAACGTAAGTGCTTCTGAAGCTGTTAATATAGCTACAAAAAGTTTACCAACAGGAAGAACGGCTAAAGGTGGAATAGGAACATTCCTTATACCTGAAGCAACCGGTCTTACTGAAAGGTTTGGTAATTATGTAGAAACATATCTGACAAATTTTACGCCATTATCAGAAAAACAGGATGATGCTATATCTCAACTAGAAGGATTATTAAAACCTTTTGGTAATTTTGAAATTGTAGGAGATATGTTTGGAAATGAACTTACCATTAAATATCCAACAGGTACAAAAGCTGGAGTTATTGACGTGTTTATTGATTTAGACGATACAGATAAAGTTCAACAAATAAAAAACTTTTTGATTAATAATATTGAATATTTTCAAAGAGGAGTTGAAGTTCAAGAAAAAATGATAAATGAAGGTCCATCTAAAGGTGCAGGAAAATTTAACAAACAGTAATGAACGAAGAAGCATTATTATATTCATTTGATTTATTTACTAAAGATGGTTACAATGGTAGCCAAGAGCAATATATTGAGCTATTAAGCACAAACTCTGAAGCTTTAGAATATTCTTATGGATTATTTCAAAAAGATGGTTACAACGGAACAGTAGATGATTTCCAAACTCTTATGGGGGTTGGCGTAAAAAAAAAAGGCGGTACGGTATCAGTATCGGGAGATGGTTCATTGGTGCAGCCTACAACTACTCAATCTAGCACAGGCACGCAAGACTCTACTCTTGAGTTCTCAGATGTAGAGCTTGAAAACCCAGAATTAAAAATGAATGTACTAGACATAGTACAACAACTACCCACATTAAATTATAATGAGCTAAATAAAGAAGGTCAGCAGTATGTAACTGAAACCGCATCTAAATATGGTTTAAGCGAAGACCAAATATTAGCTCAAGCAAGAACTAAAAAAGCAGCGATAAATAGAGCTGGGGTTACAGATTTTTTATACAATGCTTATAAAAAAGGAGACGCAAGATTAGGAGAAGGTATCGTTAGTATACCATCGGTTTTATTTGAAGGAGCAGCTTTAATATCAGACCCTATAAATAGAGCTCTTGGTCGTAAAGAAACAAACCTAGAAGCCTTTGAAGAAGCAATAGGAACAAGACCGGTTCTTGACGCTCTTATAGATGAACAGGAGTACAGGCAAAAACAAGCTCAGATATATAAAAAAGAAAGAAAAATTGAAGGAGGCATCGCTGAAAACTTTTTTGAAAGCGGAAATATATCTGATGGATTTTTATTGCTTGGAGAATCTATTTCTGAAAGTGCACCAGTAAGTGTAGGAATTATGGCTGCATCTGCATCTGGAATTGGACTTATTCCGTTAGCGGCTGGAGCAACTACAGTTATGACAGGTCCAGAGTTAAGGGCTCAAAAAGAACAGTTCCCTGAACAAAGCGATTTTACTAATGTGATGAAAGCTATTGGAATGGCTGGAGCAGAAATGGTATTTAGTACTATAAGTCAAGGTACATTAGGTAAAGTATATAGAGATATAATATTTAGACAAGGAGCAGAAGCAGGAAGAAAGACATTTAAAAAAGGGTTAATATCAATGTATGAAACTGCTATTAGGAAAACAGGTCCTATTGCAGCTGGATTAGGAGAAGGAATAGAAGAGTCTGCTACACAAATAACTCAAAATCTTATAGACGGAAGACCTGCATATGAGGGGGTTCCAGATGCGTTTTTAGCTGGATTAGGTAGTGGTGGTGTATATGGAGCTCCTATAAGTGGAATAAAAGGTATTCAAGCCGTTAATAAGGGTATTGCAAAAAGAAAAATATCTAAAAAAATAAAAAACACAGAATTTGATAACATTACTCAAGCCTTTGAATCAGACCAAACGACAGACTTACAACTTAATTTAGTTGAAACCAAACGAGCAGATGAGGTATTAGTTACTGAATTAAAAAATAAAGTAGATAAAGGAGAGCTTACACAAGAACAAGCAGATAACATACAGCAAAATTATTTTGACACAGCGGTAGGTAATGTTAAAGTAAAGCCTCTCAATCTTACGAGCGAGCAAAAAACTAAAGCAATAGATTTATTAAAAGAAAAGAGAGCTCTTACCGAAGCTATAAATGAAATAGATGATTCTAGTTTAAGCGTAGCACAACAAGAAAAATTAAACAAAGTAAATGATGAGCTTTCTAGTTTAGTTAAACCAATTAAAAAAGAAGAAGATGCCATTTCTAAGCAAGGCCCAGAGGGCGTGGATGTACAAAAACAAGCCAGAGATGGCGAAGAATTGGGAGAAGGAGACACCACCGGGGGAGTTACCGGACCGCTTACACCCAAAAAAGATGAAACTACCAAAGTTCCAAAAGAAAAGGTTACCGAGCTTACTAAGGAGCAGAAGGATGAGGTAAGTGATTTAGAATATTCACTTGGGTTAAAACCACAGAAAACTAAGCAGAAAAAAGAATCTTTAGTTGAAAAAGAGCCAGGTGTAGAAATAATAGCAGGTATAAAGCCTATAGAAACTTCGCCTGTTCAAAAAGGTAAAGCTATAAAAGAAAAAATTAATGACAACTTATCTTACACTTATTCTAAAAATAGGGGGTATAGTTTGTTTGAAGACGACAGCATTATTAATGAAAGAAAAAAAGTAATTAAAGAAGCACAGCTTGCCGCTAAAGCTATAAAAACAATATTGCCTAACACTAACATTGACATATTTGATGACCAAGGCGTATATAATATTGCCAGTGATTATAATATAGGTTCTGCTGCTAACTATAATTTTCTTACAAGAGATATTCAAGTAAATGTAAGTTTATTTACACCAGGGGATGTTGCTCATGAAGTTTTTCATGCAGTAGTAGACTCTAAATTAAAGTCAGGCGCAATTACAATAGATGAAATGGTTTCTTCAGTTAGAAAAGTTTTATCTACAGAAAGCGACATAATAAAAAGAATAGATGAGTTTGCTAAACTTTATGAGTCAAATCCTGAGATACAAAATGAAGAGCGACTTGCAGACCTTATGTCTTTATTGGCTTCGGAATATAAAACTTTAAGTAAGCCTAAAAAGAATAAAATTTTAGAATTTTTAAAAAAAATAGCAAAAAAGCTTGGGTTTAACATAGAATTAAATGACTTTACTAAAACAGATGAAGATGTTATTAACCTTCTTAACGTACTATCAGGGAAGGTGTCTAGGGGTGAAGAAATAACCGAGACAGATGTTGAGATATTAGAAGACGGCACAAATCCTATAGGTAAGCCTACTGAGATAAATGTTCCTAAGCCAAGGCAAAAGAAAATTAAATTTAATAACTCCTATAATTTATCATTAATTACTGCCGATAAAAGTGTAGATATTCTTTCCCTAATTAAAGACATAAATTCTAAAAAAGAAAAAGTTTGGTTCTGGGTAGCCGACCAATTAGGCGTTGGTGATTACAATGGTATACAGTTAGATGCAGGCCCTAGCTTTGCTTTTGATGGTGATGCTGTGTGGGCAAGTTCTGTTCCTGTAAAAAGAATACAAGACAATATTGGTAAAGCAGATTATTTGTTTATAATAAGTGGCTCGCCGCAAAAAAGTTTATTGTTTAATAAAAAAGTATATGATGTATTTACTCAAAATCTTGGTGACTATAACACTTTTAAACAACAGGCTTTAGAAACTGAACCATCAAAAAACATAAGAGAAACTTTACAAAATCACAATAGTTGGGATGAATTAAGAAATTCACCCGCTAGAAAAACATTTTTACTTGCAATACAAGAACAGCAAGGTAAACCAAATACTGCGTTTCATAAATATATAAAAGGACTAGACGGGTTTGTAAATGTAGAGGAATTGAGAGATGGTTTCTATAGAGAGAACAACTTTGAGCAAAATGACATAATGGTTGTCATAAAGCCTACAGGAGTTAGAGAAGGTTCAACTCACTCTACTTATGCTAACGAAGTGTTGGGAGAGGTGGTAGGTGTGCCAGATACAAAAGTGGATGCTTTTGAAATCATGCCTAAAGAAGTGGCTGATAAATATAGAGAAGATTTGACAAGAGCTGAAAAAGCACAGGTAATAGCTCCATATGGAAGTGGTATTAAAGAAGTTGCTCCCAAACCTAGACAAAGAATAGCTCCTATAGAAGGAGATGCTATAACTATAGAGGGAGTGATAGAGCAGGGAAGAGCGCAAGGCTTTTCAGATGCCTCTATAAAAGCTGTATTGCAAGGACGAGGGTTTAAAGCCTCTGATATTAATACAGCCCTAGAAGAAGCATTAAAAAAGGGAGAATCATTACCACAATCTTTTAAGAATATATCTAATGGGTTAAATTTATTTAGAAGTCTTCGCTCTAAAATAAATACATTTAAAAATACAACCAATAAAAAAACAAAAGAAAAGCCAAGCAATGCGGAAGTAAGAGCCAGAGCTTTAGAGATTTTACGAAACACCGAACAATACAAAGAATTATCAGAGAGCCAACAGAATGAATTGGTTTTATCTATTGATAAACTTGTAGGAAGTAGAGCTAACAAAACAATACAGCGTGAAATAAGTCGCATTAAAAATATAGTAAAAGGTTTTAAGAAAGGTGCAAAAGATTTAAGAGCAGCACAGATTGAACTTAAAAACTTTATTCGTCTTGCTCTTCCGGTATCTGAAGGATATAGTCAAACAGATATTGCTAATGTTATAAGTATTATTACCAGTGTAAAATCAATAAATGATTTACCAGCGGCAGCAGAAAAAGTATTTAAAAAAGTTGAAAAAGAGCGTGAGCGTATTAAAAAACGAACAATAAAAGATATACTTTCATTTGTAAATAAAAAAGCAAAGGTTCGTAAAACTCAAAGTAATAAATCAAGAAGTGCAGGATTAGACTCACAAGGGCAACAGTTTTTTTCTCAGGTAAGTAAAATACTAAAAGCTGCATTAGGCTCTAAGCCTATAGATAGAATGGCGGAGATAGCGAATGAACTTTCAGATATTAAAAGATATAATGAAATAATTGCAAAAGAAGCTAGGGGAGAAAAACTTAGTGTAAAAGACTCTAAGTTTTTAGACAAGTCTATTGCTTTTGAAATGTTTGCAGACATTAAAGACCTATCATTAGAAGAAGTTCAAAATTTATTTGAAGATTTACAATTAGGAGCAGAACAATCAAAAAAAATAATTCAACAAAAAAGAATAAGAAAAGCTCAAGAAATTGAAAAATTAAAAGAACAAGCAACTGACCAAATTGAAACTGAACAAGACTTCATGTATGAAACAGATGAAGAAGGCAATAAGGTTCTTAAAAATTTAGAGCAAGACAGGAGGGTTTTATGGGATAACTTTAATAAGAAAAAAACTTGGGCAGGATTAAGAGAGGTATTAAAAACATACGACTTTGTAAAAATACCAGGCATAACAGATTATTTTAGAAAAAGATTAGCTCACTTAGGTTCTTTAGTAAAAATACTTGATAATTATTCTGATGGATTTTTTACTAAAAACATTTACGATAGACTAAATATAATGAGTGAAAATTCATTAAAAGGCTACTATACGCAGCAAGATGTGCTAGATAATTTAGCAAACTCTATTGAGGGTATTGATGAAGGATATAGACAAATAAATGAATTATTGTTTACGGGTCAAAAACAACTAACAATAAAAGGAAAGAAAAGAGTGTATTCTCCTAATGAACTCCTTCGTATTTATGCGCTAAGTCTTAATGAAGTTCAAAGAGCTAAACTTATAAATCAAGGGTTTAATGAATCAGTGCTTGCTGAAATTGAAAAAGAATTAGGGTCACAGCTAACTGAATTTGCAAATAAAATAGTAGATTATTTAAGTACAGATTATTTTGAGGGAGTTAACGATGTGTTTAAAGAAGTAAATGATGTTAATTTAGGGTATGTAGAAAATTATTTTCCAACCAGAACGAAGTTTGATGATACTTCTAATCCAGAATTTATTAAAAAAGGAGATTTTAGCGCTGCATTTACAGCAGAAAACTCACCTGCGTTAAAAGAAAGAACAGATAAAAAAAATAAGGTTGAGGTTGATAAAGGAGATACATTTACCAGCGTTCTTAATAATCACCTTGAGCAAATGGAAAGGTTTAAATCTTATGCGCAAGGGGTGAAAGACTTAAATGCAATATTTAATACTCCAAGTGTTAAAAACCTAATGGATGTAACTCAAACGACAAATTTAATAAGACAAGCTGTTCTTTTTGATGTAAATCCTAATTATGGATTAGATGGTCTTGAGCCTACATTTATATCTAAAATACAATCTAAGTATACGTCTTTTGCTTTAGCGTTTAGAATTGTACAAATACCAAAACAAGCTACATCTTTTATAAATGCTTACTCTGAATATCAGTTTAGACCAGGGGTGAATACTCCTGTATTAGATTTTATTGGATTTATGGCAGATTTTGCAAAAGTAATAGCAAATCTTCCAGCAGAAATTAAAAAAGCACAAGAAATATCAGCTACATTTAAAAGTCGTTTAGAGCAAGGTTTAGCTGGAGATGTGTATGGATTAGAAACTGGTCTAATGAGATTAGTTCCAAAAACATCTAAAAGAATATCCAAGACTCAACAGGCTTTTAGAACAGGGGCCGCTGCTCCTACAGTTATTGGAGATGTTATTGGTGTTATGGGTTACATGGCTAATTATAACAGAAACATAGCTAATGGGATGAGTAAAAAAGAAGCTCTTAAAGCTTTTAATGATTATAATGCCACTCAACAAAGTAGAAGAAATACTGATAAAATACCTTTACAAAGGTCTAATGATGAGCTTAAAAGAACATTTACTATGTTTGGGAGTACATTGTTTTTACAAATAAATAAAACAACAACTTCTTTGACGGCAATTATGAAAGGTAAAGCCACTACTAAACAAATTAGGGATTTCGCTTTAAATTTAGGCGTAGCTAATGTTCTGTTTGTTGTAATGTCTAATCTAGCAAAACTTATTGAGGGTGATGATGAGGACAGAGAAGAGGTTATGTGGAAAATGGGCGAGGCTATGGTCGGTCTAAATCTTTTATATCAAATTCCTTTAATAGGAGGTTTTGCAGAGTCAGCCACAAATGCGATTAAAAAAGATGTGTTTGAATTGCCTTTTGCTCAACGAGCTAAGTTTACGGATGATGTAGTTAATCCTTTTTCTAGTATATTTTATAAAACAACAAGATTTTATAAACAAGGCGATTGGAGCACGGCTTTAATACCTGTTATAGAACTTGCAATAGGAGCTCAGATTGACCCTGTTGTTGGGCTTTTTAATTATTTTAAAGACTTAGATTTTGATGAAGGAGAAATTTATGATATTCTTGGTATTAGTAAATCATACAGACCTAGAGAGAAAAAGCCTGCAAAAAAACCTAAGCTTACTATAGATTAAAATATAGCTCTATAAATTAAATAGTACAGTAGTCCGTTGATTAGGAATGCTAGAGCGAAGTTTAGTTTAGGGTCTGACATATTTGAAAAGTTTTTTATTATCAAAGGACAGCATCAGTTCCTCTTCTTCTGACCAGAGTGCTCTGCCTACCAGTCCTTCTATAGGAAGATAGTATATACCATCTATACATGACCATATCATTACTGCGTGTAGTCTTTTGTCTCGAAGCTTTATAATTTTGCGGGCTTCAACCATTAGCGGGAATGAATCTTTCATCTCCGTGTCCAGGACTTTTACTTCTGCATATCCGACCACAGCTCCGGTCTCTCCTTGTATTCTAAAGTCTACATCGTCTGTACCAAGTTTTCTGTAAGTGCCACCTAACCTTCTTAGGTATAAGTCCATA
>Ga0209535_1003452_pt1 | contig 10055 bp, 9 predicted proteins | sample LinPmetageLP28_FD_184041 | JGI IMG/M metagenome (GOLD analysis project Ga0209535, IMG submission 184041) | Marine viral communities from the Pacific Ocean - LP-28 (SPAdes) (version 2) | ecosystem: Environmental > Aquatic > Marine > Oceanic | place: Pacific Ocean | collected 2009-08-22
ATAGCGACTACGAAGAAGGAACTTGGACACCTTCAGTAAGCGCTTCCAATGGAGGTACTGCATCTGGATCTGCATGGAGTGGTGCAGTTTACACAAAAGTAGGAAGAATGGTAAACGTAGTGGCTTACAACCCTAATATTAATATAACCACTATCACCACAGGAAATTATATTCAACTTACTGGGTTACCTTTTACTGCATTAAGTTATGGAGATTTTACCGTAGCTTATAAAGCAGGAGGTTGGACAGGTGGTAATATAATTGGAGGGTATGTACAGGCTGGTCAGCCTTACATATATCTCATGAGGGCAGATGGTCAAGAAGCTACACGAACCAATGGTTCTACAATAAGTAGATTTATGATTAATGTTACATATCAAACAACATAAAATAAAAACAAAATGAGTTTATCAAAAAAAAGAATACAAGATAAAATTGAAATAGTTGGTGAATACAAAAATATTCAAATAAGATATTCTGATCAAATAATAGAAGACGGTCGAGTTATATCAAGTTCATACCACAGAGACACTGTTTCTTGTGGTGATGATGCAAAAGCTATTGAACACAATGTAAAAGCTTTAGCTGATATATACTGGACAGATGAAATAAAAGAAGCTTATACAAAAAGTTTAGAAATAGTAAGTTAAATAAAATAAATAAAATCAAATGGATATAAGAAAAATATCAGTAGGGCCAGATTATAAGTCTGGAGCTATGCATTATATAGTAGGACAAGATGTTTTAGGAGGGTCTTATAAAATACATTTAATTCAAAATTCAAATAACGGTTTTAAGATTTGGATAATGAAAAAAGACGAAGTTCTTTTGTGGAAATCTTTTAATTCACAAATGCCTATGTCTATTGAATATAATATTGACTTTTAATGAAGTCTCCATATTATTTCATTGTTAAACCTTTAAAAGGAAGAAGGTATGATAATGTAAAAAAAATAAGTGGAATTGATTTTATTACTAGCACTTCTCAAGAAGACCATATGTCCTCTAATAGGTTTGCTAAAGTAATATCTACTCCATTAGCATATAAAGGAGAGATTGATGAAGGAGACATTTTATTGGTTCATCACAATGTATTTAAAATATATTATGATATGAAAGGTAGAGAAAGAAGTGGTAAAAGTTTCTTTAAAGAAGATTTATTCTTTGTAGATTTTGACCAGTTTTTTTTGTATTTAAAAAAAGATATTTGGAAAGCTCATTCTAAATATTGCTTTATAAAACCCTTACCTTTAAAAGAATCCTACATATTTAAACCAGGGGGTGAAGAGCCTTTAACTGGAATTATAAAATATATCAATCAAGAATTAATAGATTTAGGATTAAGCGTTGGTGATGAAATTATTTTTGAACCAGAAAGCGAGTATCCATTTTATATAAATGACGAGAAATTATATAGAATGCTTACCAATAATATTGCAATATTAATGTAATGAATTCAATAGAATTAAAATTAGAAATTATAGAAGCAGGTAAAAGAGCAGTTAAACAGCTTGTGAAAGTTGCTAAAGAAGATATTATTAAATATGATAAAAACGATGAGCTAGCTGCTGACAGATTAAAAAATGCTGCGGCTACAAAGAAACTTGCAATTTTTGATGCATTTGAAATATTAAATAGGATTGAGTTAGAAAAAGAATTATTAAATAACCCAGAAGATAAAAACGACACTAAAACAAAACAAGGATTTGCAGAAAGAAGATCAAAATAATCTATACAAGGTAGTTCCCAACTACATTCCAAGACAAGTGTTAGGCAAAAGAAATAGCACGAAATCATGGAAGTATGGATATGATGATAAATATGATTTAGTTATAATATCTAAGGATGGAACTTTAGGAGAGATATGTAATATAAATGGATTAAAAATAGGCTTACCAAAAGAGCCTAATAAAATATATAAAAGAAGCTCTAAATCAAAAGAACAACACTGGGAAGTAGCACCTTACGTAAAAGAATTATCTAGAATACAATCTATATTTCAATGGAATGATATGCCTAAACATTTTAAAGTTAAGTGGGTTGATTATATTGAAAAAGAGTTTGACAGAAGGGAAGAAGGTTTCTGGTTTAAAAACAACGGACTATCTACTTATATAACAGGCACTCATTACATGTACTTGCAGTGGACAAAGATTGATGTTGGTCATCCTGATTTTAGGGAGGCTAATAGAATATTTTATATTTTCTGGGAAGCTTGTAAGGCTGATAATAGAAGTTTTGGAATGTGTTATTTAAAAATAAGACGTTCAGGGTTTTCTTTTATGGGGTCATGCGAAGCCGTAAATACAGCCACAATAAGTAAAGACTCAAGAGTAGGTATATTATCTAAAACAGGAGCAGATGCTAAAAAAATGTTTACAGATAAAGTAGTTCCAATATCTAATAACTATCCTTTCTTTTTTAAACCAGTTCAAGATGGTATGGATAAACCTAAAACAGAATTAGCTTATAGAGTTCCAGCTTCTAAGATTACTAAAAAAAATATGTATGAATTAAGTGACAACGAGCTAGAAGGATTAGATACAACTATTGACTGGAAAAATACATCAGACAACAGTTATGATGGTGAAAAATTAAAGCTTTTAATACATGATGAATCTGGTAAATGGATGAGACCAGATAATATTCTTAATAACTGGGGAGTCACTAAGACATGTTTACGTTTAGGAAGTAGAATTATAGGAAAATGCATGATGGGATCTACATCTAACGCACTAGATAAAGGAGGCTCAAATTTTAAAAAATTATTTAACGACTCTGACGCCTCAAAAAGAAATCAAAATGGTCAAACTAAAAGTGGGTTGTATAACTTATTTATTCCAATGGAATGGAATTTTGAAGGCTATATTGATAAATACGGAATGCCTGTATTTGAAACACCTAAAGAAAAAACAAAAGGCGTTGATAATGAGGAAATTAAAGTAGGAGCAATTGAGTATTGGAACAACGAAGTTGTTTCTTTAAAGAATGACCCTGATGTTTTAAATGAATTTTATAGACAATTTCCAAGAAGTGAATCACATGCTTTTAGAGATGAAAGTAAACAATCTATATTTAACCTTACTAAAATTTATCAACAGATAGATTACAATGACGCTTCATTAGAAGGGTACAATACAACTAAAGGTAGATTTAGTTGGAAAAATGGAATTAAAGATTCTACTGTAGTTTGGACACCTGATCCTAGAGGAAGGTTTAATGTGGGTTGGTTGCCAGAAAAAAGACTTCAAAACAATGTAACTAAAAGCAACAACAAATATTACCCTGGTAATGAACACCTTGGGTCTTTTGGTTGTGACAGTTATGATATATCTGGTACTGTAGGGGGAAGAGGCTCAAATGGAGCGTTACACGGAATGACAAAGTTTAATATGGATAACTGCCCAAGTAATGAGTTTTTTTTAGAATATGTCGCTAGACCTCAAACGGCTGAAATATTTTTTGAAGAAGTTCTTATGGCTTGTGTATTTTACAGTATGCCTTTGTTATGCGAAAACAATAAACCTAGGTTGTTGTATCATTTTAAAAACAGAGGATATAGAGGCTTTTGTTTAAATCGTCCAGATAAAACTTTTAATAAATTATCTAAAACAGAAAAAGAACTGGGTGGTATTCCAAATAGTTCGGAAGATGTAAAACAATCGCATGCTACAGCAATCGAAAGCTATATAGAAAAATATGTAGGAGTAGATTTAGAGGGTGTGTACAGAGATAAAAATGACATGGGTTCTATGTATTTTAATAGGACTCTAGAAGACTGGGCAAGGTTTGATATAAACAACAGAACAAAGTTTGACGCATCTATAAGTTCAGGGCTTGCAGTGATGGCAAATCAGAAACATTTGTATACTCCAGAGAAAAAACAATCAAAAATAAGCATTAACTTTGCGAGATACAATAATAAAGGCTCGTTTAGTACAATAATAGAATAAATGGAAAAAGTAAATATTAATATTACATCGGCTGCATTCCCAAGTCAATTTGTATCAGACAGAGTAAAAGCAACAAAAGAATTTGGATTACAAATAGGCCAAGCCATACAGTATGAGTGGTTTAGAAAGGATGGAAATCAATGTAGGTTTTATAGTCAGTGGAGAGATTTTAATAGATTAAAGTTATACGCAAGAGGAGAACAATCTATAGCTAAATATAAAAACGAATTAGCTATTGACGGAGATTTAAGTTACTTAAATTTAGACTGGACTCCAGTGCCTATAATTCCAAAATTTGTAGATATAGTGGTCAACGGAATGTCTGATCGTTTATTTAAAGTTCAAGCATACGCACAAGATGCAATGTCTGCTGAAAAAAGAAATCAATACCAAGATATGGTAGAAGGTGATATGGTTGCCGCGCCTATACTACAACAGATATCTGAGGACTTTGGTGTTAATCCATTTAACACTGACCCCGCTGAGTTACCAACAACAGACCAGGAGTTGGCTTTATATATGCAACTTAACTATAAGCCAGCAATAGAAATTGCTGAAGAGGAAGCTATAAATACATTATTAGCTGATAATCATTATGAAGACACTCGTAAAAGAGTAGATTATGATTTGACTGTGATAGGAATAGGGGTAACAAAGCATATGTTTTTACCAGGTGATGGAGTAAGGGTGGAGTACGTAGACCCGGCAAATATAGTTTACAGCTACACTGAAGACCCTAATTTTAAAGATTGTTTTTATTGGGGTGAAATTAAAACCGTCCCTATTACAGAATTATTTAAAATTGACCCTAGCTTAACTAATGAAGATTTAGAAGAAATATCGAAATACAGTCAATCATGGTATGATTATTATAACGTTGCGCAGTTTTATGAAAACAGTATGTTTTCTAGAGATTCAGCCACCTTGTTATACTTTAATTATAAAACAACTCAAAAGTTTGTTTATAAGAAAAAAAGTTTAGAAAATGGGGGTTATAGGGTTATAGAAAAAGATGACGAGTTTAATCCTCCTCAAGAAATGATGGACGAAGGAAAATTCGAAAAAGTAGAAAAAACTATTGATGTTTGGTACGATGGTGTAATGGTAATGGGAACAAACATTATATTAAAGTGGGAACTAGCTCAAAACATGGTACGACCTAAGTCAGCAAGTCAACATGCTTTACCTAATTATGTAGCGTGTGCCCCAAGAATGTATAAGGGAGTTATCGAATCTCTGGTAAGAAGGATGATTCCTTTTGTAGATTTAATACAAATGACACACTTAAAATTACAACAGGTAATTTCAAGAGTAGTCCCTGATGGTGTGTTTATTGATGCGGATGGGCTAAATGAAGTGGATTTAGGAACAGGGAACGCTTATAATCCACAAGATGCATTAAGGCTTTATTTTCAAACTGGTAGTGTGGTTGGGAGAAGTTACACTCAAGACGGAGATTTTAATCAAGCTAGAGTGCCTATAACGCAATTAACCTCAAGTAGTGGTCAAGCTAAAATGTCTAGTTTAATTAACTCATATAATCATTATATGGGAATGTTGAGAGGAGTGACTGGATTAAACGAAGCTAGAGATGGTTCTACTCCAGACCCTAACTCTTTAGTGGGTGTACAAAAATTAGCGGCTTTAAATAGTAACACCGCAACTCGTCATATATTACAATCAAGTTTATATATAACAAGAAGTATAGCGGAAGCATTGTCCTATAGGGTAGCTGATATATTAGAATACGCAGACTTTAAAGATGAGTTTACTATGCAAATAGGTAAATACAATGTAGGAATATTGGAAGAAATAAAAGATTTATATATTTATGACTTTGGTATTTTTATAGAAGTTGCGCCAGATGAAGAAGAAAAAGCTATGTTGGAGCAAAACATACAAATGGCTCTATCTAAACAAGATATAAACCTAGAAGACGCAATAGATATTAGGGAATTAAGAAATATAAAATTAGCTAATCAATTGTTGAAAGTAAAGAGAGTGCAAAAACAACAAAGAGACGATGCAAGAGAACAAAAGAAACAACAAATGCAAGCTCAAACACAATTTCAATCACAAGAAATTGCTGCTCAAAAAGCTATGGAGCAAATGCAAATGAAGTCTCAAATGGAGATGCAATCTAAACAAGCGGAAGTTGCTTTTGATATTGAAAGACTTAAGAATGAAGCCATGTTAAAAGCTCAATTAATGGATAGAGAATTTCAATATAATTTAAAAATTAAAGGTATTGATGAGCAACAAATTAACAATAGAGAAAGGGATAGAGAAGACGCAAAGTCTTCTAGAATTAGTCAACAAAATAGCGAGCAATCTCAATTAATAAATCAAAGAAAAAATAATTTACCTCCTATGAGTTTTGAGTCTAATGAAGACACGTTAGATGGTTTTGATTTATCTGAGTTTGATCCTAGATAAGACCTTAAAATAAAAATAATTAAATGTATAACTTTGTAAAAATTAAATCAAATGGAAATTAAAGTAAGAGACATTGGTTCACAGGACCAAAAATCAGTTCAAGAAGTTGAACAGGTTTTATTAGACAAACACGAAAAAGAACAAACTGAACCGACATTAGAAGTCAAAACAGTAGATGAACAACCACAGCAACCAGTGGTAGATAATAAGGTTGAAGAAAAGGCAAGCGAAGTTAGTAAGCCTGAAATGAGTGAAGAAGACGTTCTTTCATATATTGGAAGCCGTTATGGAAAAGAAATTGAATCCATAGATGGTTTATTTGAGGAAAGAGATGCATCACCTGAATTGCCAGAAGATGTGATGTCTTATTTCAATTATAAAAAAGAAACAGGAAGAGGTATTGAAGATTTTGTTAGATTAAACAAAGACTACGATTCTGAATCACCTGAATCTTTATTAGCTAGTTATTATGCTCAGACCGAGGATGGTTTAGATTCGGAAGATATAAAATATCTTATAGATGAAAAATTTGGTTTTGATGAAGAGGTAGATGACGAAAAAGATATTAGAAAAAGAAAGCTAGCGCAAAAAAGAGAACTATCTAAAGCTAAGAAATACTTTAACGATTTAAAAGAGAAATACAGATTACCGCTTGAGTCAAGCACGGAGTCTTCTCCTAAAAATCAAGAAGATTTAATAGCATATAGAGAGTATATAAGTAAAGCGAATACGATAGAAGAAGAGAACAAAAGAAAGTCTGCATACTTTGAAAAGCAAACAGACACTGTTCTTAATGATAACTTCAAAGGTTTTGATTTTGTTATTAATGACAAAGAAATTTCTTATACTCCAGCGAGCGCCTCAGAATTAAAAAAATCTCAATCTGATTTAACAAATTTTGTTAAAAAATATATAGGTGAGGATGGATTAATTAAAGACGTAGGCTCTTATCACAAGGCTTTATCGATGGCAATGAATCCCGAAAAGGCGGCTAAGTTTTTTTACGAACAAGGTCAAGCTGATGCGGTGGATAATGTAGTTAGAAAATCTAAAAATATAAACATGGATATTCGAAACGCTCCACAAAACATCAACAGTCAAGATGGTTTTCAAGTGCGATCATTAAACAACGACTCAGGTCGAGGTTTAAAAATAAGGAGTATTAAAAAAAAATAATAACAAAAATTTAAAAAATTAAAAAAAATGGCTGGACAAGTTAACCCAACGCCTACTTTCGCACTTCAACCAAGTGCGCAACAAGTCGTTACACAAGCAAACTATATGACCGATTTTAGTTTCATTAATCAGTATTTACCTGATACATATGAAAAAGAATTCGAAAGATATGGTAATAGAACAGTAGCATCATTCTTAAGAATGGTAGGCGCTGAAATGCCTTGTAATTCTGACCTTATCAAATGGGCAGAACAAGGAAGATTACATCAAAAATATTTAGGGTGTACACTAGGGTCTCACACAGGTGCTGAGACAGTTCAAACTATCACTATTCCAAAGGCGCAGATGATTCCTGCTAATGGAAATGTGGCAATAAGAGTAGGTCAAACTATTATGCTTTCTGATGAAGCCGCTGGCTCATCGTTTTCAAATAAAGCGATAGTAACAGGAGTAACTTTAAGTGCTGCTGGAGTAAACGATACGATTGCAGTTGCTTATTATGAAGCCACTCAAGCTGCGTATCCTGTAGGCGCTTCTGTTTCTATATTTATTTATGGTTCGGAATTTAATAAAGGAGCTGTTGGAATGAGCGGAAGCAACGAAGCGGATGATATCATTCTAGACAACAAACCAATTATCATAAAAGACCTTTACGAAGTTTCTGGTTCTGATATGGCTCAAATTGGTTGGATAGAAGTTACAACTGAAAATGGTGCAACTGGATATTTATGGTACTTAAAATCTGAGCATGAAACAAGACTTAGATTTGAAGACTATTTAGAGACTGCAATGGTAGAGGCTGTACCTGCTGCTGCTGCGTCTGGAGTTAGTGCACTTGCTGCTAACAATGCTGCGGGCTTAGGAACGCAAGGTTCTAAAGGTTTATTCTATGAAGTAGGACAAAGAGGAAATGTATATGGTGGTGGAAACCCAACTACATTAGCTGACTTTGATTCTGTAATTCAAAGACTAGACAAGCAAGGAGCTATTGAAGAAAATGTAATTTTCGTAAATAGAGACTTTTCATTTGACATTGACGATATGTTAGCTGCACAAAACTCTTATGGAGCAGGTGGTACATCATATGGTTTATTTGACAATGACGAAGACATGGCTTTAAATCTTGGATTTTCAGGATTTAGAAGAGGTTATGATTTCTATAAAACAGACTGGAAATATCTTAATGATCCTACAATGAGAGGTGATATACAAGGTGGTAAAATCAATGGTATTCTTGTACCTGCTGGTTCTACTACAGTGTACGATCAAATCTTAGGTAAGAACGCTAAGAGACCTTTCTTACATGTTAGATATAGAGCTTCAGAAACTGAAGACAGAAGATACAAAACCTGGATTACAGGAGGTGCTGGCGGAGCGGCTACAAGTGGTGTAGACGTTATGCAAGTAAACTTCTTGTCGGAGAGAGCGCTTGTCACATTAGGGGCAAACAATTTCTTCTTATTCCAAGAAGCGTAGTATTATTATTCTAAGGGAGAGGTTTATTCTTCTCCCTTTTTTTTTAAATTAAATTAAATTATATAAAATGAAAAAGACAATAAACAGTCCCGTAGATAGAGTCTACAAATTAAACAAAGAGGCAGCTCCATTATCTTATATGCTGTCATCTAGACACACAAAAAGATCACCCTTATTATATTTTAACGAAGAAGAAGGAGTAAACAAACCTTTAAGGTATGCTAAAAACCAAAAAACTCCATTTGAAGACGAGCAAGATGGTAATGCTATTTTAGAACCTATTGTTTTTCAAGATGGAATGTTAAGAGTTCCAAAAAATAACCCAGTGTTACAATATTTTTTAGAGTTACACCCCGGGTATAATAATGTATTTTCTTTAGTGGATGATGAAAAAGATGCCGCAAAAGAGGTGGACATATTAAATTACGAGTTAGAAGCGCAACTTTTAGCTAGAGATATGAAATTAGAAAAACTAGAAAGTGTAGCTAGAGTTTTAGTTGGAACTAAAATAGATAAAATGACTACTGCCGAAATTAAAAGAGATGTATTGGTCTATGCTAGAAATAATCCATCAGAGTTTTTAAATGTTATTAACGACCCTATGTTAGAATTACAAGACAAAGTTGTTAGAATGTTTAGCTCTAACTTATTAATATTACAGAACAAAGGAAAAGATGTACATTTTAATTTAGCTAAAAACAAAACTAAAATGCTTACAGTTCCTTTTGGAGAAAATGCTCAATATATAGTTGCTTCTTATTTTCAAAGCGATGAAGGAATAGAGTCTTTTAGATTGCTTGAAAAAAAGATGAAAAATTAACGATATTTTCTTTATTAACAGATAAAAGCCATCAAAAAACGATGGCTTTTTTTTTGTATCTTTGTTTCTTATTAACATCTAAAATTTATAACTGATGGCAAAATTATTAACAGTAAAAACAGCTTCAAACGGAAATTTAATGATTCCCGCAGAGAAGATTATTTTTTGTAATACTACCGGATCTCCCTTTACCA
>Ga0209535_1003453_pt1 | contig 10055 bp, 4 predicted proteins | sample LinPmetageLP28_FD_184041 | JGI IMG/M metagenome (GOLD analysis project Ga0209535, IMG submission 184041) | Marine viral communities from the Pacific Ocean - LP-28 (SPAdes) (version 2) | ecosystem: Environmental > Aquatic > Marine > Oceanic | place: Pacific Ocean | collected 2009-08-22
AAAGCCAGCTATATGCTAAAGATGGTACTTACGTTGACGCACAAGAGTTTCCAGAAAGAGAAGAATTAGTGACAGGTCCCGGTGGCGAGCGAGGAGACAAGATACCAGCTATGTTAAGCGATGGTGAATTTGTTTTTAACTCAGCTGCAGTCAGAGGTATGGGCATTATGGCCGGTGCAAACCCAGAAGATGAATACGAACAAAGATTAATGGGTGCTCGTCAGATGTATGATTTTCAAAAACAAGCCGAAGAAATGGCTAAGATGTATAAGTAATGGGAATATTTAGCAGCAAAACAGTTACCGCTCCTCCAGCAGATGTTATAACCACGCCTCAAACAGGTTATTCTTTTGTCTCTCCATACATGGAGGATTACTCTAGAAGATTACTAGCTTCTTACTTTGGATCTCCGGGAGAATACGAAGGGTTAATATCTCAACCTAGAGATATCCCTATAGAACAAACAGCAGGACTTACACCATTACAAATACAAGCTCGTCAACAAGCAGCTGGACTAGGAGACTTTCAAGGAAGCTTAGATCAAGCGTCTGGTCTGTATGGTAAACAAGAAGCTAACTTAGATGCTGCTATGGGTTTCTTGCCACAGGCTCAAGCTGGTATACAAGAAGGCATAGGTTTTCAAAGAGAAGGATCTGATTTAGCTAGAGGAGCCGGAAGGTTCTCAGATGCAGCAGAAAGCATGATAGGCACAGGTGCAGAAACTGTAGCCGGTGGTATAGGTGCATTACAAAGAGCAGGAAAATTTGCAGAAACTGCTTCTCCTGATTTCGGTGAAGCAGAAGAAATATCAAGAGGTGCTCAATTTAATCCTGACGAAGCACAAAAAATAGCAAGGGGTGCTCAGTTTAATCCTGCTGAATCAGCAGCTATAGCGAGAAGTGCTCAGTTTAATGCTGAAGAAGCAGAAAGAATAGCTAGAAGTGCTCAGTTTAATCCTGACGAAGCAGAAAGAATAGCTAGAAGTGCTCAGTTTAATCCTGACGAAGCAGAAAAAATAACTAGAAGTGCTCGCTTTGATCCTGCTGAATCGGCAGCTATAGCTAGAGGTGCTGGATTTGATTCAAGTCAAGCAGAAACTGGTTTAGGCTTAGCAGCATTTACAGGACAAGGTGCTACAAGAGGTTTTGATCCTAGAAGTACATCTGCTTTTTACGATCCTTATGAAGATCAAGTGGTTCAACAAACATTACAAGATATTAACAGACAGTCAGCTCAAGCAGACATAGGTCTAAGAGATAGAGCTGTATCAGCTGGAGCATTTGGTGGATCAAGAGGAAGAATAACTCAAGAAGAATTAGCAAGACAAACAGGTAGAGGAGCTGCAGAAGCTATAGGTGCTCTTAGAAGTCAAGGATTTGGTAGATCTCAAGATGCTGCAAGACAATCATTTGAAGCACAACAAGCAAGACAAGCACAACAAGCAGGATTGTTGAGTGGTATAGGAGGACAGCTTGGAAACCTCGCTTCACAAAGATCGGCAACAGAACTACAAAGATCGGGACAACTTGGAGATTTATCTTCACAAATGTTAGCAGCTGAATTACAAAGAGCTGGACAACTTGGTCAGTTTGCAGGTCAAAGATCGGCAACAGAATTACAAAGAGCTGGACAACTTGGTCAGTTTGCAGGTCAAAGATCGGCAACAGAATTACAGAGATCAGATCAACTTGGAAGCCTTGCTTCACAAAGATCAGCGACAGAACTACAAAGAGCAGGTCAACTTGGACAACTTGAAGGTCAAAGATCAGCGACAGAATTACAAAGATCAGGACAACTTGGTCAACTTGAAGGCCAAAGATCCTCAACAGAATTTCAAAGAGCCGGACAGCTTGGTCAATTCCAAGGACAAAGTGCTGATGCTGCAGCTAGACAATCACAACTATTCTCAGGATTAGGTGGACAACAAGCATCCATAGGTGCACAACAAGCAGCACTAGGTAGTCAAATGGCTGGTCTAGGATCACAACAAGTAGCTAGAGGTCAGGCATTAGGTGGCTTTGGATCTAACATAGGAGCCGGTGGTCAAGCGTTAGGTGGACTAGGATCTATGCAAGCTGGGTTAGGACAACAATATGGCCAGATTGGTCAAGGCATTGCTGGTCTAGGACAACAAGGACAAAGTCAGTTAGGCGCACAAATAGGATTACTAAATCAATTAGGTCAACAGGGTCAAGCTACTCAACAAGCAGGACTATCAAGACAGTTTGCTGGAGCACAACAACTTGCTGGAGAGCCAATGCAAAGATTAATGCAAGGTCAACAGTTATTAGCTGGATCACCAATGGGTGGTATCTCTGGTGGAACTGGTACAAGTGCTTATCAACGTGGTACGGCTCAAGTAGCGAGCACAGGTTCTCAAATTTTAAGTGCAATAGGAGGCTACATGTCTTCTGATGTTGAATTAAAAACAAACATTAAAAAAGTTGGCGAGCTAGAACCTGGTATTGGTTGGTACACATGGGATTGGAATGACAAAGGTAAAGAACTAGGCGCAGAAAGCGAACCGGCTGAGGGCGTACTGGCTCAAGAAGTATTAGAAGTTAAACCAGATGCAGTGGTAGTTAAAGATGGTTACTACGCTGTAGATTATTCTAAGGTGCTGTAATGAGTATTACATCAGGACTTGCCCCAATTAGAAACTACGCCAATGGCGGAGATGTAAATACAGAAAGACAAAACATGTTAGCGAAGCTAGGTTTTCCTAGCGGAATAACTAATGAACAATTAGATGCAGCAATAGCAAAAGAAAAGAATGCAGCTTATCTACCAGAATCTCAAGATCCTGGGACTACAGTTGGACAGCTACCCGGATTATTTAAAGAAAATGTTTTTGATCCTACAGATCCAGTAGATATTCTTACTCTTCCATTTGTATCTCTTAAGGCAGCTAAAGGAATAGGAAAATTTGGTGAAAATATATACAACAAAGTCAGAGGATCTGGTGGAAAAATACGAGAAAACTTAAGAGGAATCAGTGCTTACGTTGGAACTGACATGCTTGCTGATGAAATTAGAGATGACTCTGATCCTTTCTTTACCAAACAAGAAGATGGCACTTATGAAAGCACAAGACCTTTGCCAGATGCTCAAGATGAAGCACAAGAAGATCTTGAAGATGCAAACAAAAAAGAAGAAGAAGATAAAGAAGATAAAGAACTTACTAAAAAAGAAAAAGGCGTTAAAGCTCTTGGTAGATTTTTAGAATCTCTTGGAGATTCAGGAAGTCAATCTTCAAGCACTCCAGGTTATATGATTAAAGGCACTAGCATATCTACTCCACAAATTACAAGATACGAAGAAGGTGGCATAGCTAGTCTAGAGCCTGAAATGATGGCTGATGGTGGTATAGCTAAGTTTTTTAATGGTGGTAAAGTTGTTAAAGGTGCACTAAACAAAGGAAGAAAATATTTAGCAGACAGAAAACAGAAAAAAGCAGATGTGGCTCAAGAAAAAGCAGATAAAGCTAAAGCTAAAGTAGATGAAGCAGAAGCCAAAGCAAAGAAAGCAGAAGCCAAAGCAAAGAAAGCAGAGATAGAAGTTAAAGAAACAGGCGTAACAAAAGACAAGCCTAGTGGAGACGTTGATTCATTTATACCTCCAGGTATTGCTATGTTTGGTAGCAAAGCAACAGACCTTGTAAAACAAATTCCTAATCCAAAAAGACAAGCAGGTAGGGCAGTATTTTATGGAGCACCTGCAATTACTGGTTTAAGTTATGGTGCAGACGCTTTATTTGGTGATGATAAAAATAAACCACCAACTGGAGGATCAGATACAGCAGCCGTTCCTGAAATTGAAGAATCAGATGCACTACTAGACATCATCAGACAAACTAGCTTAGAAAGAGCACAAGCAGCAGGGAGAACAGAGCCTTCATTTGTAGACTACCTAGCATCTTTTCCTAGCAGTTACATGGAAAAAGTAGAAAGAGATCCTGAGTTTGCAAAACAAATGATGGCAGGATTTACGGCTATGACAAGAACGACTGAAGGATTTGCTCCAAGAAACGCTTTTACTGATTTTGTTCAGGGAGTTGAGGCAGAAAGAATCAGACAAGAAGACGCTACACCTGATCAACTTAAATTACTAGCAGGTATTGAATCTGGTCAAGTTGATATACAAACTTTAAGAGACTTAGCTAGACCAGAAGTAGATCCTGATAAACGAGCAACGCTTGGATCTTTACTTTTAGATGATGCAAAAAAAGTTGTTGGAGCTTCTGTTAATAGAACAATTGGAAGAAAAGAAGAATTAGTTGATTCCGATGGACAACTTGTAACCGTAGGTAAATTGATAAGTGTTTATGAAAGTGGTGGACAGCCAGCCTTAGATCAATACTATAGAACTTTATTGCCTTTAGAGGGTTAATATGCCCATAGTTGTAGTTGATGGACAACGATACAATGTTGCAGACACTCGACCTGAAACAATTCAAACAGCTGTTGATTTAAGAAAAAAGTATCAAGCCTCTCCTCCTTCAGATGGCTCTTTTATAGGGGACATAGGCCGAGGTATAGCTGCTGGTGCTGTATCCATACCTCAAGGAATAGTAACCATACCAACTACTGGTATAGATTTATTATTTAATACAGACATTACTGATGATGTAAACGAATTGTTTGAATCAATCAAACCAGAGGTAGAGGGAACAGCTGGACAGACAGCGCAACTTATAACTCAGTTTGGTGTTCCGGGATTAGGCGTTGCAAAACTTGGGTCTGCTGCTTTTTCAAAACTAACCAAACCGCAACAGATAGCACAAATAGCTGCCGTAGATGCAGCAGTAGCCACTGATGATGTAGACACAGTAGTTGACATGATTTTTGATAAAGAAAGTGATGAAGAAAGATTAAAGACTTTACAAGGAAGAGATGCAGCTTTATCAAGACTAACAGAAAGACTTCAAGTATTTGGAGAGACAGCAGCAGTGATGTATGCAGCTCCAGCTGCTGTTTCTGGTGCAGCAAAAGGTGTAGGTGCTGGCTTAGATTTAGTTGCTCCCTATATGTCAGCATTAGCTAAAGCACCTCTTGGAGATGGATCTCAAGGTGTAAAGCAAGCAGCAAAAGCAGACAATATGGTTAGTAAGTTTCTTGGTAAATATTTCAGATACGGTGGAAAGTATGAGGATACTGTTGCCAATAACAAACTTATAGCAGATGTTATACAAGCTAAAATGTTATACACATCTAGGCTTGTAAGTCCTATTAATGATGCCTACGCTGGTATTAGAAAAACTATAGAGCAAGCTTCATCAACAGGTGGCAAACTAAATGACGAAGACGCTTTGCAACTTACTAAAGCAATAGCTACATACAGAGCACCAATACTTGCAGTAGAAAGACAGTTCCCAGGACTAACAGGAAAAGATGCATCAGCTAAAGCAAAAACTCTTCAAGACGAAGCTATGAAAAAAATAGAAAGTTTTGAAGGTCCCGGTAATAAAATTGATTATGAAGAATTAGGTATTGTTTCAAGAGATATAGAAACAAATAAATTAATAGGAGAAGAGAAAAAAATATCTGAAGTTCTAAACAAAAATAAAGGGTTGTTTGCACAAGAACAACAATTAATTTTTGACATGAGTGAGGAGGGTGGAAATATTACAAGACTCTTTATAGAAGAACCATTAAGAGAAGCCATTGGGAATAACATTGGTTTGTATGGAACAACAACATATAGAGCACTACAAAATTCTGGTTTTAGAATGGATCCAAAATTTAGAGACGATGCTATACAAGAACTTATGGATAAAGTACCAGGGCTTCAAAATAGATCAGTTGCAGAAAACGCTTTTGAAGAATTATCTACTTTAGGAAGTGCGAAACAATCTTATGAAACACCAAAAATGTTTGTAGAAGGTATAAATTTTGGACTGCTTAAAGGTAAAGATCTTAAAAATTTACCAGCAGTGAGAAAGGCTATGGGAGAAATAACTGCTTTTGATTACAAAAAACCCGGAGAATGGAGGAAGGCATTAACAGATGAAGCAGTTGCTGCTTCAGAAACCATGTCTAAGCTTGGTGCGTTAGCTGGAAAAGCAGAGTCTCAAGCAAGAATACTTCAATTAAATAAAAATGCTATAGATACAGGTAGAACAACTTTCTTAAAGACTTCTGAAGAATTAGCACCAGGGTTGACTGAAAAGGAACTGGCTCAATTACCTACACCTTTTAATGGATATGTTAGATTTGGTAAAGAATCTGGATCTTTAAATGGATTATACGCATCAGAATCACTTTATAACGCCCTTAATGAAACTGGTAAAGATTGGTTGCAAAATGTTCCAACCATATTAAAAAAATCATATCAAGGATTTTTAGGTTTAAAAGCTTTAGCACAATATGGTAAAACTGTTATGGGACCAACTGCCCAAATAAGAAACAACACCAGCGTGGTTTCAATGGCTTTAATGAATGGAAACCTAGGTCCGTCAGGAAATTTTTCTAAAAATTTTAGAGCATCTTATGCTGGATTGTTTGATCCTAGACAAAAAACTAAATACGCTGAAACTTTAGCAGAGGGCATTGAGCAAGATTTAGTAAGAGGAAAAGCTGTTGAATTAGAAGAGTTTGCTGATTTAGCAACATTTGCTTCTAATGACATAAAACTTTTGTCTGACGTAAAATCTTCATCTGTAGGTGAAGTCATAAGCAAAATAAAAGGTGTTCCTGAAAGAGCTTATACAGGTGCAGATAATGCTGCTAGATTAATTAATTATGATGGAGAAAAATTTAAACTTGGTAAGGTGTTTGCTAAAGAATCAGACGATGCAATGATTCCAATTAACTCTGGAATAAATATTTCAGATCCTCAAATGCAACAGTTTATTAAAACATCCAAAGATAAAGGATCTATTGGTAGGCCTGTTGTTAATCTAGGAGAGCTAAGAGCTGCTGGTGATGATGTTGTAAATAAATTTTTACAAAGAGAATCCTCTGACATAGCTCTAAACGTAACGCCTACATATTCAAGAGTTCCAGAAATAGTTAGAGCTTTAAAATATGCACCCGTTATAGGTAACTTCACAGCTTTCCCTGCTGAGATTATAAGAAACACAGCTAATACTTTAGAAAGAGCAATTATAGAGCTGACAAGTAATAGTGTTGAATTACAAAAAGTAGGAATGAGAAGATTAACTGGAGCTTTAACAACAACTGTTGGATTACCAGCAGGTCTTACAGCTACAGCTTTAACTTTGACCGGGGCTGAACAAGAACAGATAGATGCCTATAGAAGATCTTTTGCTGCACCTTGGGAGAGAACAGCTACGTTGATTCCAACAGGCACAGATGGTGATGGAAACATAACTGGGTTTTACAATTTTAGTTACACCAACCCTTACGAATTTTTATTAAGGCCTGTTCAAGCTGTAGTAAATGCTTATGAAGACGGGGTAAGAGATGAAAATAGTTTATTAAAAATAGCAACAGATGGATCTTTTGGAGCCATATATGAAATAGCAGAACCCTTTGTAACTCCAAGTATAGGAGCAGGAGCCATAGCAGAGGCAGTTCAAGGCAGAACTACTACTGGTAGAATTGTTTACAACGAATCTGATTCATTAGGAGACAAAGTATCAAAAGGATTGTTGCATACATTTAATGCAGTAGCTCCAACAGCGTTACCTTTCACTATAAGAACTGATGCAGATGGTGTGCAGTTTGTTAAAGGTGATTTTGCTACAGCGTTAGCCTCTTTAGGTAGCCCAGATAAAAGTGTTATTACTCCTACTGGAAAAAATCTAGATGTTGCAGAAGCCATTACCTCTGCTTTTTCAGGAATAAAAGTAACCAAACCACAAATTGATAGATCTCTTTACTATAAAGCTGCTGAAGCCAAGAGAGCTATTAGAGAAACAACTAACGAATACAATAGATTGTTAAGGTCTGCAAACGAAAGAGATGCAGATGCTTTTATTCAAGGATACATAAATAGTAATAATGATAGATTTAATTCTTTACGAACTCTTTACACAGCTATTGAAGATGCAAGAACTCTTGGGCTAAAAGATTATGAAATAGATAAACAATTAAAAGATGCTAAAGTAGCAAATAGATCTATGGTCATGGCTGGTTTATTTAAACCAATTCAAATTAACACAGATCTTTTAAATTTAGCTTTAACAGAAACAGACACGAAAGCTGCTCAACCAATTCCATTAGGAGAATTATTCTCTACTCAAGCAGAAATTACTGGACAAGGTTTACAAGGACAATTTATAAAACCTGGAGTACAATCTACACGTCCTTCAGCAACAAGAGCATCAGATGTTCTCAGACAGGAGGAGCTGAATAAAATTCTTACAGGAAAACCTTAAGCTTGGAAATAGATCTACCACTAGAAGTCTTCTACTCAAAAAATAAGAAGTTCATTCTCAACCTCAACAACTATCGCAACGCTCATTACCGGGTATTGTCTACAGCTAAAAGAATTTATTCGGATAACCTTGTACCTAGGCTAGAGGGCTTTGATAGTTTCTCTGAGCCGGTAACCCTAACCTATACCTACTATGCTAGAAGCAACAGAAGACTAGATATAAGTAACCCTTGTTCCATCATAGATAAGTTTGCGTGTGATGCTTTGGTTAAAGCTAAGATCCTGGAGGATGACAGCTTCAATCAAGTCAAACAAGTGGTGTATATATTTGGTGGTGTGGATAAGGACAATCCAAGGTGCGAGCTACAGATAACTAAAACGGAACTCCCGTCTCAACCCAAGGCTTAATCTTTACTATCGTTCCTTGTAGGCATTTCTTAATCCATTCTGCCTTCTTTAGTATATCCATAGGGAACCCAGAGTTGACCACTTGTATTAGTTCTTCACTAGAATAAAAGTTATTGTCCTCAGAGTGTTTGTTGGCTGGTACGTTGACGAATCTAAAGCCATCCTTCTCATACAAAACCATATCTTCGTCCTTCTCTATGAGCGTGGCTGGTATAAGCTCTGGAATGTAGTTGTGGTTTACACAACCAGTCATCTGTCTTTTCTCACTTATTATCTTGTTATCTTTAGAACAAACCCAATTACCGCTTTCAATATCAGCGTTAGAGAAACGACACGATCTACAATGCAATTTATCTGGCAAAGAGTTACCTAGATAGGCAGATTGTTGTCTTGGTGTCATGTAACTGCGTATCCTGTAATCAGTTACCGGTATGTTATTTTCTGGTGGGGTGTTAGCCAACAGTATGCTTTTGGCTTTCTCCATAAACATATTGAACTTCTGGAGATCAAAGTCTATAGCCTCTGTGTATAGTGCTGAATTGTTTTTGTTGTAAACAATAACTATGCAACGACTTAGCTTGAACAAACCCATATACAAATGTATTTGAGCATCATACTCTTCTGACCAATCGCAATAGCTACCCAGCTTTTCTAGTTTATTAAAACGATTTTCGTTGGCTGTCTTAAACTCTAATAAATATGGATCTGACTCTAGCCCCGGTAGATCTTTTGCTACACCATCTATATGGCCTCTTACGTGGCCACCAAAGGCTTTAGTTTTGAACTGCTTACCATTCTTATCTACGTCATAAATCTTTGCACCAGGTATCTTTCTGAGCTTCTTAATTAGATCTTCTTCTACCACATTACCGAGATCCAACAGACGCAGAACTCTAGGCTCCCAATCGTCTGGCATTAACCAACGATAACGCATCCATACTAAACGATTGTTTGAGTTACCTATCCCACTAATCCCTAAGTAGAATCTTCTTTGTCTTTCTTCTTGTACCTCAACCTGATCTAATAAATCATTAACAACTGTCATAGTTTTATTCTCTCATTCTTTTTGTTTCTAATGCCAATGACATTCTCATACTGACCTTGCTTTTGCACAACTATCTCAGCTATAGAATCAAAGGCTCCATTGTTTATTAATTCAGCAGCCATCCAGGCTTGCTTTGGAGATCCCCATTCATTGGTAATCTTCTTCCATTTACGCACCGCCATGTTGTGTGCGGTAGGGTGTCCAAACATAAGTGGCATCTTCTTAGGAAAGAACTCATTGCCTACTGTAAAGATCACCTGAC
>Ga0209535_1003454_pt1 | contig 10053 bp, 10 predicted proteins | sample LinPmetageLP28_FD_184041 | JGI IMG/M metagenome (GOLD analysis project Ga0209535, IMG submission 184041) | Marine viral communities from the Pacific Ocean - LP-28 (SPAdes) (version 2) | ecosystem: Environmental > Aquatic > Marine > Oceanic | place: Pacific Ocean | collected 2009-08-22
GAACTAATTTTAAAAAAATTAATAAGTGGTTAGGTAAGTTTCCTCTACATGATTACAAATGTATACTAGTATCAGGTGGACCTTATATTAATTTTGATAAATTAAAAAAATTAATTAAAGATAATCCAAAAAGTAAAGTGGTAACTGTAAAACATTCCTATATGAAATTATTAGAACATGGTATTAAACCTTGGGCTTGTGTTGTATTAGACCCTAGACCTATTACAGGTAAGAGTACACATGGTATAATAAGAAAAGATTTATTTAAAACAATAGACCCTAGCACAAAGTTCTTTGTTGCTTCTATGACAGACCCTTCTGTTACTGATTATCTAATAGAAAAGAAAGCAAACATATGGGGATGGCACGCATTTACAGAATCATTACGTGACCCTGAAGAGCAAAAGAAAGGTATACAAAATAATGTAGTTACTCTTAATAAAGACTTAGGATTACCAGAAGGTACTACATTAATAACAGGTGGTACGTGTGCAGCTATGAGAGCTATAGGTATTTTACATACTATGGGTTTTCGTTTCTTTGATTTATTTGGTTTTGATTCTAACATGAACGAACCTACTGATGAACAAAAGAAAGAAACAACAGGTGCTGAAGATGAGCAACCAAGACCTAAATATTTTAAAGTATCTGTTAATAAAGAAGAGTTCTGGACAACAGGTGAGCTACTTGCTTTAGCACAAGATTGTGAAAAGTATTTTAACGAATCACCTATGGAGATGGATATTAATTTTCATGGAGAGAATACATTAGTAGCTGAGTTATGGAAACTATCTGCTAGACATGCACAAAAACAAAAATCTTTTCAAGGAGAATTGGTATGAAACTAAAACCTTCAGAAGATTATTATGAATTACTAACTTCTTATAAAAAATTACATAAAGAAGAGGGTAAGTTTAGAGGTATAAGTTTAGTACCTCTTGTTCCTACTTTAATAAATGTAATAAAAGAAAATAATTCTAAAACATTACTTGATTATGGTTGTGGTAAAGCAATACCTTATTCAAAAAAAGAATGTAAAAGTATAGGATTAAAAAAACCTGTGCAAGAATTATGTAATTTAGATTCATTTGATTTATATGACCCTGCATATCCTAAGTATAATAAACTATCTAAAAAGAAGTATGATATTGTAGTATGTACAGATGTTATGGAACATATAGCAGAGCAGGATATAGACTATGTATTAAAAGATATATTATCTCATAGTAAAAAGACAGTATTCTTAAACATATCTTGTCAACCTGCACTTAAACATTTTAAGGAAGGTAAATTTAAAGGACAGAATGTACATGTATCTGTATTTCATGGTACTTGGTGGTCAGATAAAGTAAAAAATATTTGGAATAATTTTCAACGTCTAAAAATATATATAATATGTGTGGGTAAAGATTATACTCATGTTGATTGTATAAAAAAGGAGAAAGAATAATGGCTTTAACAGCATTGATTGGTCCTGCTACTAAACTTTTAGGTAAGTTTATAGAAGATAAAGACCAGAAGAATAAGTTAGCACACTCTCTAGCTACTATGGCAGAGAAGCATGCACAAGAATTATCTAAAGGACAAATAGATGTTAACAAAGAACAAGCTAAACATCCTAGTTTATTTGTATCAGGAGCACGACCTGCTATAATGTGGGTATGTTGTCTTGGTTTATTATGGCAGTTCTTTGTTGGTCCTATTCTAACATGGGCAACAGGTATTTGGTTTCCTGATATGGTACCACCACAGCTAGAAGTAGAAGGATTAATTACATTAGTAATGTCACTTCTAGGACTTGGAGCTATGAGGTCTTTTGAGAAGTCAAAGAATGTAGCAAGGGATAATCTTAAATAATGACAACTGTATTTTTATTAGTAATTTATTTAGGTGATGCTGTGCAACAAAGTGATATGCATTTTCGTGACATTAATAGATGTAAATATTTTGCTAATAGAATAAGTAGACAACCTACAGTTCCAGGTACTAAGAAAAAATATACTGGTATTTGTAAACCAGTTACTGTAGATATAACAAAACCTAACATAAAATTATATCAATGAATATATTAGAATATATATTATATAAATTAAAGAATATAGATTCTATGTATTATGAAGTTATATGTTATATAATAATACTAACTTTACTTATAGGAATATAAATGAATTTTTTAAAAACAATATTAAATATTAAAACATATTTAAAAAACAATAGGAGTAAATATATGGAATTAGTTTTACATGCTGTACTAACTGGTATTATTGCAGGATTAGTTATAATAATATTTTAGGAATATAAATGGCACTAAATGAAAAACAAGAAAAGTTTGCTCAAAACTACATCTTACATAGAAATGCGACTGAAGCTGCAAAGTCTGCAGGATACTCTTCAGAATCTGCGTACAATCAAGGGTATAGATTATTACAAAGTGATGAAGTTAAAGAAAGAATCTACGAACTTGAACAAGAACTTGAAACAAATGTTGATGTTGTATCTGAATTAGAAAGTCAATATACTTATGCTAAAAATAATGGACATACTAATAGTGCTATTAAAGCTTTAGAATTATTATCTAGAGTACGTGGTGCTAAAAGTGATAATGATATTGATATATCTGAAGAAGGTATTGAAGCTAATATAGTAGATTGTTTAAAAATATTAGGTAAAAAAAAAGTAAATGATTTAATTAAAAAATGTAATTTTAGTTAATAGTAAATACTAAATATATAATACCACCTATTACACCTAGAAAAAATAAAAGACTAACACCAACAATAATATTTTCTATTTGTTTTCTTAGTTTTCTTTTAGCTTCTTGCTCTGCTTCTTTTTTTTCTTTTCTTATCTTAGCTTGTATAGCTATAACTTCAGTCCATGCTCTTGGACCATAATGCATACTTACAAAAGAACGTAATTCATTCTCCATTTGTTCAGCTCTTTTTTTAATAGCAAAAGTTTCTAAAGCTTCTTCTTCTACTGAACCAAACATCCTACCTTTTTTTTTATTATGTACTGTCTTTACATCCTGTATTGCACCCATCCATCTACCTAAATCTTTAGACATGCTTTCTACATCACGACCTACAGAGAATCCTTTCTTGATAGCTTTAAATGCAGTTGTAGCTACTCCTATTGCAGTAAATGGGTCCATATATTATTCCTATTTGTAAGACCATATCCAAGGTCTTAGGCTTGTTACAGATTTTTTAGGCATAGTATCTAAATGTATAAATCTTTTTTCATGTATACCATTTTGTTTAACACCTATACCTGTAAATCCTAGTTCTAATGCTATACGTACTATCTCAAATGCTTTATGTCCAGAACAAACAACATCTACAGCACAACCTTTTAAGTGTGCAGACCTAGTACTACCACCTATAGCTATATTATGTGATTCACTTCTATAACCAGAACTAATTGTCATAGGTTGTTTTAATTTTTCTCTTAGCTCATCAAGCTTACTCATAAACTTTTCATCCATGTGTATCTCACCTGTGCCTTTACATCTTAATTCATCTTCTGAAAAGTATTTCCATCTTGTGTGCATTATTTATGTCTCCTTATCATATCATCTATTTTACTTTCTAGTCTATCAAATCGTTGTAGTAATTGTTTTAAATCATCTTTAACATCTTCTTTAGAAGCATAGGTTACAGCTATGTTCTCTCTTGTTTCTGATAGCTCATCTTTAACTTTACTAATAGCAGCAGATGTAGAACGTATCCACCATAGAAAGCCACCTATAGCCATAGTTAATACTGCGTTCCATATCATATTCATATCTGCCATTACTCTTTCTCCTTTTTGTAAACATCTAGTGGTTGATTAACAAATCCTCTATATATAGTTGCTAAATTATCTTTAATATCTTTTATTGATGGCAATGTAGTACCTCTTTTTTTTGCTTCTTTAGTTGTTTCTGCTCTCCATTTTGCTAAGTTTCTATTATAAGGTAAGTCAGGTAAAAAAGTACCTTTACCTACAAATGTACTTATCATTTGTTTATTATAAAAACTTGGAAAGATACCATCTTTTGTTATTGATTTTTCAATTTCTTTTCTAGTTAAACCTGCAGCTTTTGCAGCTTGAATTAATTTATATAACTCTTGAGCTTGTCTATATTTTACTTCTTGTCCTTCTCTATATGTTTGTACTAACTCATCAGGGTCTACACCTCTATAATCTTTATATACTCTTTCATAAGTTTTATTTGCTTCTTTCATTTTTTTTGTAATAGGTGATGACTTAAATCCTAATTGTTTATTTATATCATATTTTTCTACAGTTATTCCTAAAGCACCACCTAGTTCTCTAAAAAAATCTCTTTCTATATTTGCTTTAGTAACTCCAGGTCCTAAAGACTCTGCTACTTTATATATACTTCTACCACTACCAGGGGCAAAAGCTCTTCCTATTCTTAATGTAGCATCACCAAGATAACCTAAACCTTCTTTTTCACTTATAGGTCTACCAAATTGGTCTTGATTATAAATAACATCACCAATAGCTTCACTTAAAATACTTAAACCAAAAGTATTTTTACCTGCATTTACTACATCTTTAAAACTATTATCAAAAGCAACAGAAGCTTTATCACCTGATTCAAAGTTAGAATACATAGCAAGTAAAGGGTCTTTCATTAATGCCCAAGGGTCAATATAACTTAAATTTAATCTAAGTCCTTTACCATCTTTTATATCACCAAAATATAAATATCTAGAACCTTTACTAAAATCTGGATTAAAATATTCTATTGCATCTTGTTTTGTAAAATCACTATCAGGAGATACCTTCTCATCTAAACCAGATAAAGTTGCTGTAACAGCAGCTATACCTGATGTACCAAACACAGCAGCAGTTGCACCACCTAATCGTTTAGCACCTGCATCACGTAATGCTTTTCCTTTTAATTGTCCAGTCTGTTCATTTATTATACCTTTAGCCATTTCTGCACGACCTTGATTAAAATCTCTTAAACCATTTTTAATAATATTTTTTGTTGTTCTAAACATTTCTGTTTTAAAAGCAATAAAATCTCCAAGAGGTAAACGTCTAGCAAATTTAACAGCTTGAGATGTTTGTCCATAATTATGCATATTTTCTCTAACCATTCTAGCAGCATATTGGTCTAAGTTAGATAAACCTGTTTGTATTTTTCCTACTGTAAATCTACTTGCTTTTGGAATAGCATCAGGGTCAATACCACTATCTAATAATACTTGTCTATATCTACCTTTTTCATTTAAAAAAGCATACCATTTCCAAAAGTTATCCATAGACTGATAAAATTTTAATACCTTATCATTAACAGCTTGTCCTTTTTTTAATAAACTTTTTCCTTCAAGAAAACTTTTAACATCAATATCTTTTGCTAACTCAATAATACCTTGTGCTCTTGTATCACTATCTAGTACACCTGCCCTAATTAATTTTTGTATCTCTGCTTCTGCTGCTTCTGGAGCTAAATTACCTATAGCTTTAAAAGCTTTTGTTGCTTCAGCTAAAGCTCTAGGATTCATGTAACCATTACCTAAAGACATTAAACTAGAACCTAAAAAGTTTCTAACAATAGCACCACCACTATAAGCAGTCTGTGATATTTGTGTTAAAGCTTTTGATACTAAAAATGTTTTCCATATACCACCTGTAACAGGAGCAAGCTCTGTACCATTTTGTAATGTTTCTGCAAATGCAGGAGTTGTATATAAATCTTTTAATGGTTTAGCTAGACCATCTATATCAATAGGTGTAAATCCTGGTATACTTTCTACTGCTACTGTATATTCACCTTTTTCAGGAGGAATACCTTTTTTAGGAAGACTTCTTAATATAGGAGAAACACCTACTTTTGTTTTTGCAGCTTGTTTAATAGAAGTATTAAACTGATGTTGTGCTGCAATATTAGATAACTTAGCTATAGTATTAGCATAGTTTGTAATAGGGTCTTGATATTCTCCTAGTAATGATTTTATTACTTTTGGTATTTCTTTTTTAGCTGTTAAAATTTTAGAAGCTTTTCTATAACTGCTGCCTGTTCTTTCTATACTATTAAGAATATTAGTAATATCGTCTAAAAAATTATCTCCTTGAGTTTTAGTAATTTTATTTATAATACCTTTTATTGTACCATTCTCTCCTTCAAAATCTTCTATTTTTTTCTTTTGTGCTGCAGTTCTTTGTCTAGGAGCTAAAGATTTAGCTACATCATAAGCTTCATCTTTGTCTCTAAATTTATTTATAAAATAATTTTTAGCTGCTGTTACAGATTCTTCTGATACTTTATATTTAGGGTCATCATAAACTCTATATGATGTATTCATATATAAACTATATCTTTTATCTGGTGATGTTATATCACCCATGCTTTCTTTTATTTGTACTTTTAAGTCACCTTCAGTAATTGCACCACTATTTACTAATTCTTTTTGAAAATTATTTATATCTGTTCTCATATCAGATACAACTTTTTGTACCTCTGGAGCAAGTTCATTAAAAGCTTTAGGGTCACCTGTAAAAGATTTATTAATATTTAAAGCAACTCCTCTAGGTATACTACCTTTATATACTTTATTTAAAACATTTTCTAATTTAGTAGCACCTGTTTTAATAACTCTTTCACTTCTTTTTAATCTATTTCTTTTTCTACTAGATGCTTGTCCTATAAGCTCTCCCATTCCTGCATCAGATGTTAATCTTCTTTTATAAAATTTAGTAGCAAAATCTTTATAAAATAATACTTTTTCTTTTAATGTTTTTGTAGTGCCATCTTCTAATATTTCTTGAGTTAGTTTTCTTTTAGGTTGTGAAGCTTTAAAAACACCATTATCAAAATTAACAGTTTCAAAAGATTCTTTTAATAATTTTTCTGTTAATGTAGGCTTTTGTCCTTTAGGTGCATTAATAAAAGCACTTCCATTATCTGCAGTAGAGTCAGCTATCTCTTCAAATATTTGTCTAGTCTTTATTTTCTTATCTGAAATTTGTTTACCTGTTGGTATAACATCTTGAGCATGTACTATATCATATTGTTTAAATAAAGCATCAGGATTATATTGTTCTTTATAATTAATACCTGTATCATCTAACATATTAGAATCTAAATCATAAGCTTCTACTTTAGCTCCTGATTTTTTTAATTGTTCTACTTCATCTATAGTACCTGTAGTTTTATTTACTTTACCTGAACCATAAGATAATATTGTTTTAATAGGTTGTTGTATTCCTTGAGCAAGTTGAGTTTGATTTAAAACTCTTTCAGTTACTTTACCTGGTTTTTTTCTAGGTTTTACTTTTGTATCTGCTATTATTTTTTCTTCAGCAATATCATATACTTTAGGTTTTAATTTTTTTTGTGCTTGTGCTGCACCTTTTCTTCCCATTACTTCACTTAATAATGTTCCACCATAACCACCTGCTGCACCTAATCCTGCACCTATTCCTGTTTGTAATAATACTTGTCCTACATTAATATTATCTTGTTTATTTAAATCTACTAAAGTATCTTGATAAGCTAAATCATATACTCCAGTATATAATCCTCCTTCAAGAGCAAATAGTTTTGCTTGATTTTTAGCAACTGTTTTAGCTGCAACTTTTCTAGCAGCAACACCTTTTAATCCTTGAGACTGTGCTTTTTTTATAGCTTCTTTTATTGAATATTTAGCTGCAACATTTGCTCCTTTTTGTCCAAACTGTTTAGCTATAGCTCCTGCTCCTAAACCTCCAACAAGACTTGCAACAAATGTTGGGTCAGTTAACATTTGATATGTAGCTCTTTTAGTTCCTGCACGACTTATAGGCAATTCATCATAAAGGTCAATAGCATCACCCCAAGCTTCTTTAGTTTTATTATCCCAAGAATCTGCTTTTAATGCAGTACGAGTAACATTAGTTAAATCATATTCAAAAGCTGCTCTTCTATTTAATAACCATTTACCTGCTTCAGTATCAGGACCTTTAAAATCTTTTCCTTTTTCATCTTTATATATTTGCTTTGCTGCACTTATCCATTTATCATTAGATAAAATTGTTTCATTAGTTATAGGTACATCTTGTGTTTCTATAGTTTTATCTGCAGTAATTCCTGTATCATTTTTAAATTTAGATGTTCTTACAGATTTAGATACATCATATGTAGAAGATGTTGGTCTTGCAAATTGTGCAAAAGGATTATCTTTTACAATAGAAGTTTCTGAAGTTGCAGTAGGTTGTGCAAACTGTGCAAAAGGATTTTGTGACATTACATTCTATCTCTTAATATTATAGCTTCTTCTTCAGTTATCTCAAACTGTTCAGCAAATTCTTTAGGTGTACCTTGATTATTTTTTAAACGTGTTATTGCAACTTTATTATTTATTAATAATTGAACAGCATCAGAAGATAAATTATTTGCAGTTGCTTTAGCTTGTATTCTAGAAGCTGCATCAAAATCTATAGGCTCACCTATTCTTTGACTTTCTTTAATTAAATCAACAGTTCCTTGAGTTATTTTTTTTATTTTTTCTAAATCTTCTTTCTCTAAACTTGAACCATCAGTATTAACAATACCTCCACCTGTATCTTTACCATAACCTATTTCACTTGCAACTACATCTCTTATAGAAAGTATATCTGAAGGATTTACTTCTTGACCTTTTCTAATTTTTTGATTAATCTCATCTCTTTTAAGTAAAAATTCTTTAGATTTAAATTCATCTGCAATTCTATCTCTAGATTTTTGATATGCTGCTGAAGATGCTGCTGTTTTTCTTGCATAGTCTTTAGCTTCTTTAGAATCATCTCTTGCTGCTTTATCTTTAACTTGTTGATATTCAAGTTGTGCTACATCCATATCACCTTTTCTTATAGCTTTATTAATATCTTTTATATCTTTTCGATACTTATCACTTGATGCCATAAATCTATCAACATTATCACCTGCAGTTCCTATAGCTTTTTGTAGTATATTACCTTCACCACCTTTAGTAGCAAATTCTGCAAAAGCTTTAGCTATATTTGCTGACTGTCTTCTAAAAGAAGCATCAGCAGCATCTGTTGCTTCTGTTTCTAATGCAACTTTTCTACCTTTTAATAAATCTAAAATACCTTTTTCTTTATTTGATATATCTTGTTCTCTTAATTGATAAGCTGTTGGAGGAGGAGATTGGTCTGCTTTAGGTTCAGACTTATCTTTTGGTTCTTTTGATTCTAAACTTGATATTCCTTGTTCAGGTAAACGAGGATAATTTTGTACTGGACCACCTTCACCTTCACCTTTAGTTTGTTTAGCTTGTTCACTTTCTTGTACTTGTACTTCTCCAGTTTTTATATTTTCTCTTATAACAGTTCCATCAGGTCCTACAGATACTATTATATTAGGGTCACGTACTTTATCTTGTAAACCCATTTTTCCTTTTGTTATTTGTGAAAAAGATTTATCACTAGACTCTGGGTCAAGAAAATAATCATAAGCAGAACCAATACTTTTATCTAAATTAAAAGGAACAAAATCACCAAATCCTAATTTAACATCTTTTGGTAGTTTATCAAAAAATTGTCCAAGCCTAGACCTTTTAATTGTTTCATTACCTGTTCCATTTTGTGCTCGTACTAAACCTGCAATACCACCACCAGTTTGACCTTTAGCTAAACCTACAGCAGCTAATGGATTCTGTCCTGTAAAGGCTCCATATAAACCTGCAGCAGTTCCTAATCCACCTATAAGTGTTTGTCCTAATGATGGACCTGGAGGAGCAGGTTGTGCAAACTGTGTTGTAGTTAATGGTGCACCTGTTACTACTGCTTGATACTTTTGCATAGCTTCATATGGTTCTTGTTTCTCTTGTAAGAATTGTCTATATGCTTCATCTAATGCAGTTTGTGCTTGACGTTGTTTTGTTTCACCTACAGTTTGTTGAGCACCTAATTCTGCTAGACCTGTTTTTAATGCAGTAGGAGCTATGTTAGCTAACTGTGTAGCACCTTGACCCATACGTGTTCTTTCAGCTTCTAATGCTGCTCTAGCATCTCTAAATGCTTGTGCACTACCTTTAGTTTGTATATCAGCTA
>Ga0209535_1003455_pt1 | contig 10052 bp, 16 predicted proteins | sample LinPmetageLP28_FD_184041 | JGI IMG/M metagenome (GOLD analysis project Ga0209535, IMG submission 184041) | Marine viral communities from the Pacific Ocean - LP-28 (SPAdes) (version 2) | ecosystem: Environmental > Aquatic > Marine > Oceanic | place: Pacific Ocean | collected 2009-08-22
AAATACACTAGCGAAAAATAAACTAAATCCAGTCGTTTCCCTCGTACCATCCAACCAAGCTGAATCTATTGCCCTTAATTACCTCAGTGACCCTATGGTAAACAAAAGACGGAAAAACTAAGATAGTTCCCTTTTCTCTAAGCTTCTTTTTATCTAACTTGCCCATGTCCTTGCTGAACTCAAAGTCTCCACCGACATAATCAATGCTATCTGATAGCTGCACGGTAATGCTCAGTTTTCTTTGTGAAGCATTGTCAAATATATTAGAGTCCATGTGCAAGTCATAGAAATCACCCTTGCTATACTTAGCTATTTGGAACTCTTGAAAGCCATTTAATTGAACGCCAAAGCACTCACGATTCGCCATAGTAATGTACTGGCTCATTATCCTATTAAGGTAAGTTCCATTCTCAGAATCATACTCGCAAGGCAAAATATTAGATGACCTAACATTCTTGTCTATACTGGAAACATTACCTATCTCGGCTTCCTTTGGCTTGCCCTCATTGTATAGAGCCTTAATAGCTTCGCAGTGTTCTTCGCTTAACTCTCCTTGCCATGAATAACAATACGAGTTCATTACACAATTTTTCCAAACATATACAACAATGCTAGTAAATTTTCTCTAGGCAAGTGTTGTAAATGCTTTGGTATTTCTATTCCTCTAACTATCATTATCTTTACCCCACTTAGCGTGTATCACATCTTCCAATTCACCTTTATTCTCAGTAATTATAAAGTCAATTACTATCCATACCATAAACCAAATAGCTAGAGGCACTATTGCAATCCAAAATATATAACTCATATTTTTTCTCCTAAAATTTCCCAACCAAACTCACAGGATTGAAAATTTTTGACCTCTGCGTATGCTTCATTGGTAGTCATTTTCATATCTTCAAAATTGTCAGTATTTGGATTTAAAGCAGCAACTACAATTATATTATTAAATAGTTCGCCCATAAATCCAATAGGACTATATGCTTCTTTATCTTTCCAATCTATTGAAGCATTATAATAAACACATAACTTTTGATCGTATTTGAATCCAACTCTTTTGGTGTTGTACATATTTGTTCCACAACCAACAATATCTAATCTATCGCCTATAGCATCAGGGTTTTCTAAATCCATTTTTTCTCTTGATAAAATATGATTAACGCAGTCATATACTATTACAAATTTTTTATCCATTCTTACTCTCCATAAATATATTAATTAACATAGCAACTCTTTCATTTATTTTGGCATAGCCATTTTCCATTCTAGCTATCATGCTTCTATTTGGTTCTCCGTTTACTTTGTAGCCAAGAAACTTCGCCAATTCAAGTTGAGTAACCCCTGCATTTTTTCTCAATTCTTTTAATTCTTCACCTGTCATGTTATCTCCTATTTTTTTGTAACAATTTCATAATCTTTAGTAACCAATCCTTGTTCTTTGCTTCCTCTAAAATGCGCTTTAACAAAAATATGTTTACCTGTTTGCAGTTTCCTCAAATGCTTTCGCACACTGTGGAATGCAGTCCCACTACTTCTATTGTTTGCAGGGTCACCTTTAGCAGCTTCATTGCCAAACAAATTAATTTTAAGATGTCTGTGTTGAAATTTAGGTTTAAAGGTTAAAGCAGAATTTTTAAACTGTGTTGGCATATCTAGGAATATATCATTCCTGCCTTTTACATCTTTTTTATCTACTATTGTGGGATGCTGCAAAGCAATCATAAAAAAACGAAACCTACCTATAAACTCTAATATCCAGTCATGCAATGAGTCATTTGCAAATACTTCATCGTTAGACTCTCCGTCTAAGTACTCACTCAATGCGTTCTTGCGAAACTTTGCATAATAAGCAGAGGTATCTAAATCTATATTTTTCATATAAACATCATATTGATTTAAGTCCCAACAAAAATCTGCTCTTTCTTTGTCATATATCATCATTTGGAAAGTAAACATTTGCTGTGCGTCATCTTGATATATAGAATTTTCTAACTCCTCAGTGTGGTCATAAATTAAAATATTATTTATGGCATTTTTAAACTCTACCTGTAAAAATATTTGTTTGTATGGAGTGTAATAAACAAGCTCAGATTCAATAGTTTTGTATTCTTTTTCAGTTAGTTGATTGTCTCGCAAGTCTAAGTAAAACTTAGCTGCTTGTGAAACATTTTTAGAAAATGCCTTGTGTGCTTCGTAACATATATCTCTTGGTACTGGGGATATGTTTTCTCCACCCATGCCAGTGTGTATACCACCATGCCAGTTCTCTTCAATTCCATTCATAAGGCTATTAATATGTTTGTAGTGTCTTGGGGGTATAAATGTTGTTGCCCATTTTTGCCAATCTTTTCTTGACGCACTATCACTTATCAGTTGATGCCCATGAAGTATTTTTTGTAGCACTAAATTATTCATTACTGGACACCTTCTAAGAATTTAAAACCACCTATGCACTCATTGCTCAAAGCCTGTGCCAACATAAGCAGGTTTATAGTTCTATTTTCTACAGTGCCTATAGCAACGCACAATGGGTCGCTGCAACGAACAGCAGTTTCTTTTATTTCATTAGTTAAGGGTTGCGTATTAACAAAATCGTCAAAGATTTTATTACCTTTAACATACTCATCAAAACTCTCAAACCTAAATTCAAATACACTTACAAATCTCATAATATCTCCTTTTTTATCATGTTATAAAGTTATTATAGCAACTAAAGTTATTTTTACAACCCTTACTGCTGTATTTTTGTTAGCTGTTGAATGCCAAGCCCCTTAGTTGGCAGCGTTGATAAAGGCTAGAAAGGTAAATTATCATCATCTGATGTTTTGGTGTCATCTATTTTTTTGTACAATTTGTTTGCCCACTCTTGACCAAAAGTTTCAGGCAAGCCAAAATTTTTGAAAAACTTAAATTCATCACCAAACTTAACATGAAGCATTGTGTGGTGGTGGTGGCAAAGTGGTATTACTTGATCATCTCCTGATTTCAAAGACATACCACGCTTTTTATCGCTAGGTTTAAGCAAGTGATGCACCTGCACACCTCTGCTGTGTGAGTAAAACCCTGCTTTGCATAGCAAACAGGGCAAACTAGCAATGTATTCAAGATGTTTTTTATCTTGAAATCTTTTAGCCATTAGAAAGGTGGCTTATCATCCTTTGATATTTGATCGTTATCTTCGTCCTCTATAGGCGTGAATCCAACGCTTGTAAATGGCTGTCCTTTTTCTGATTCTCTTGCCCAACCACCAAATTTATAGGTTTTTTTGTTCCAAGTTACTTTTCCCCCAATATCAGGAGACTTTTCACTTTTCTTTTCATTGTTAATATGCAGCAGACCAATAGAAACCATAGCTTCATATTTCGGCTCGCCTTGCGCATTAAAACTTTTGACAATAGCGCCATATTCTTTTTTGCCATCTAAAGTCCAAGAGCCTTTTCTATCAATCACAGCATCATTTTCATGCCATAGATAACCCCTGCCCTCATCATCATATTTTTTATCACTCATTCTTTTGCTCCTGTTAATTTATATTCAAACCCTTTACCAGTTGATCTCTTTCTTTTTTCAACCACCTCTCCATGCCAATTGAGATTATACTTTTCTCTTGAAGGCTCTTTTCTAAGATTTCTTATAGATGCTGAAATAGTTGGCTCGCCATAAAACTTACCAGTTTTTTCTTTTATCATTGACTGCAATTCCCAAAAAGTCCAGTAACCACCCTTGCGCATACAAAGGTATACGCAATCATCTAAGGTTAATTTATTTGTCTTTACTGGCATATTTATCTATCATTTTTTCATAGGATTCTTTGTTCCCATCACTGGGCGTTAAATCATTGTATGCTTTTTCAATGTGTTGAGAGTTTTCAGCAAATATTACTTTTCTTTGTTCATCATCTTTTCCAGTCATAAGATCACGCAAAGCATTAAGATATTGATTTGTACCATCATAAGAGTTGCTAGCTGCGCTATTGGCTGTCAAAACATATTTCCTATTAAGGTTTACCGCAACAGGCTTATTTCTTTGCATAGCAGCTTCCGCATCATCATCTTCCTCTTTAGTTGCAACGCCACACGCCATAAGCAATGAGTATCTTTTTGCGTAACTCAAAGCACTTCCGTATGCTTGTGGGTCATTTTTAGCTGCAGGTATTCTTACTCTACCTGAGGATATTCTACCGCCATGACCATAAAAAATAGTCTCTATGCACGCACCAGTATCACATTCATGTGATTCCTGTTGCACATAAATACCGTGTTTATTTAACGGCTCTTTTACAGAATCAAAAGTTTCTTTTAATGAAGCATAATTGCTCTTAAAAAAAGGATTTTTTGCATCCTGCACCACATGGTCAATTTCTTGTTGCGCCTTGACCAAAGCGTTAATCAATGTATCTGTTGTCATAATATCTCCTATCAATACATAAAAAGTTCATTAGCACCAATGATTTCATTAGCACCCCAAGTTTTAAAAAAGTCCTCATTAGAAGTATCAGGCTCTAAGCATGATAAATAAGCTACCTCTTTTATATTGCTAGATAACGAGAGTAGTCTCATCATCTTGTTGCAAATTCTTTTTATCTCTAAATATGTATGGTCTACATTTTCTATAGGCATAGTAATTAGCGACCTTTTTGTTTTCAAAGAGTATATAAAATCAATCATTGGGACTGCGCCAGTTGCGTAGTGGTAAATAGTTAGCTGTCTTTGATAGTCTGACCTCAACATAGGTTTCATACCTGTGGTCTTTAAGTCTCGCACTGTATCTTCATACAAGTAATCCACATAACCTATAATTTCTATAGGAACATCCTCTATCTCTAGGCTTATTTTTTTCTGTGTTGCTATGGGAATACCAAACTTTCTGTACAAAGGCACGATTTCTGTCAATAAATCTGCAACCCTATCTCTTTTTTCATGGCATTTCTCATAACTATAGTCTGCTGCTTTGTTGTCCAAGATTTTGTCATATATTCTTTCGTATGATTCGTTTGTTGCTTTAACACAATCCTCTATTGAGCAATCAGGCTCAGTAACACCTTTTGTTATTCCGTCCTCTATGGCTATGCCAAAACTCATAGGTGGACTAAATATAGAGTCTTTATATCCTGCTATATTTACAAGCCACTTTGCAGGGTCTTTGCGAAATTTGTTTATAGATGTTGCGCTAAGATATTTAACGCCGTGAACTTCAAATGGATTATTGCTATTCATTTTATTACCTTTAATTTATAGTACAGTTTGTATTTTAATTTAATTGATATAAAATAGCAACATGAAGCTAAAAGAATGGTTAGACGAACAGCAGCTTAAACAGGTAGACCTTGTTGAACTCTTTGCGACCAACGGAAACGAGGTAACGCAAGGGTGTATAAATAAATGGGTCAATAATGAGCGAATACCTAGAAAATATGAAATGCAATTAATAACAACTTTGACGAATTGCAAAGTTACACCTAACGATTTTTACGACATCTCTTGCTAATTATTTAATCTTGCATATAATCCTAAATGGATTATGAGTATACAAGGACTAAATTGGTGCATTAAACAAAAGACGGACACGCCTACTACTAAACTTGTATTATTTATACTAAGCAATTATGCAGATGAAAATGGAAGCTGCTATCCAAGTGAAAAAAAACTTGCTGAATTAGTTGGAGTAAGTGATAGGCAGATAAGAAGATGCTTGAATTACTTAGCAAAGAACAATTTTATAACCATTAAAGCTAGAACTGGAACAAGTAACAGATATTTTATAGCTATGGACGCTGATGTCCTAACCCCCTCGGAAGTTGATGTCCGCACCCTTAGGACACCCAAGTCCTATAATACTAAAGAGAATACTAAAGAAAATACTAAAGATAACTTCTACAGTAAAAACTTTGAATTTTTTTGGAGTAAATATCCAAGAAAGGTTGGAAAATATAATGCAGCAAAATCTTTAGATAAAGCTGAACAGGACACAGCCTTTGATAAAATTATAGAAGGCTTAGAATTATTTATAAAACAAAATCAAGAAACAGAGATACGCTTCATACCACACGCTGCAACATGGCTGAACGGTAAGAGGTATTTAGATGAAAAACCAAAGACTAGTAATAGTCTTAATAATATTGCAGGATAATAATATGACATTGAATGACAAATTACATGATGAGAGAATAAAACCAAAACATTTACAGCATGGCAATCAAAAATTAAAATGCCCTAGCTGCCAACCACCACATAACCCACATGACACACCATTAAGTTTTACTATTAATGAAGATGGCGCAGTTTGGAATTGTCATCATTGCGGTTACAAAGGTGGTTTTGTTGAAAATTATCAAGTTACAAAACCAAAACAAGTTTATGTAAAGCCTGCAGCGCCTATAAAAGAAGAAAGACCGTCAGCTATGCTCACATATTTTGCAGAGCGTGGCATAAGTAAAAACACAATAGAAAAACAAGGAATCTACTTAGAAGGAAGATGGATTGCGCTTCCCTACAAAGATGCTGATGCAAGTGTGGTAAATATAAAATACAGAACAAGGGATAAAAAATTTAAACAATCAGCGAACGCAAAAAGAATCTTATATAACTATTACAAGGCTAAGGACGAGGAAACCGTAATTTTTGTTGAAGGTGAGTTTGATTGTTTGGCTTTAATAGAGTGCGGCTTTGATAATGTTGTTTCTTTGCCTGATGGCGCACCAAAAGAAGCTAAATTTAAAGAAAATGATGCGAGGTTTAAATGTTTAGAAAATTGCCCATTAGAAAATGCAAAAAAAATAATTTTATTTACTGATAATGACCAAGCAGGAAAGAGCCTGCATGACGAGTTGTTACATAGGTTTGGCAAAGATATGTGTTGGTATGTGGATTACCCAAAAGACTGCAAGGATGCGAATGACATTCTTTTAAAACATGGCGCACAAAAACTTAAAGAAACAATAGCGTATGCAACACCTTATCCAGTAGATGGTTTATACGCAGCAAATAATTACTATGGAAGTGTCTTAGATTTATACAATGGAAATTATGTAAGACCAATAGATGTTGGTTTTGATAATTTAGATAATATTTACAAAGTTTTAAAAGGAACATTTCATTGTGTAACTGGAATACCTAATCATGGCAAGTCTAGTTTTGTTGATCAAATGTTATTAAAGATAGCTGAAAATCATAATTGGAAGTTTGCTGTATATAGTCCTGAACATAGCACCCAAATGCACTTGCGTAGGCTTGTTCAAATGCAGCAGAAAAAAGCATTTGATGAAGGTTTTGCAAACAGAATGACAACCGATGAATTGCAACAAAGCCTTGCATGGTTGAATGACAGGTTTTATTTTATAGAAACTAAAGATGTTGTACCTGATATTGATTACATTCTAAACATAGCAAAAGCAAGCTGCTTAAAATATGGTATTAATGGTTTGGTTATTGATCCTTTTAATGAAGTATCAGCAGCAAGAAATGGGAACACAAGGGAAGATGAACACATAAGAGACTTTATTTCTAAATGCAAAAGATTTGCAAGAGTACATGATGTAACTATATGGGTTGTAGCGCATCCCACAAAACTTCCAAAAGGCAATGACGGCAGTTATGCGCCCCCTACAGCTTATGACATAAGTGGCGCTGCTCATTGGCACAATCAATCTGATGCTGTTTTGACTGTACATAGGGATTTTGATGATGATAGTATACAGGTGCTTACTAGAAAAATTAGAGAGCAAGGTCTTTATGGTAAGATAGGACAAGCTGATTTTCTTTATGATGCTAAAAGCAGATGTTTTGTAGAAAAAGGTAAAGACACATGGGATATACCTGAACAATGGCAAAACAGATAACCAAAGGGTAAACATGACAGAAGAACTCAAATACAAGAATATAACCTTAAAGGTTATGGATATTGACGAACTCAAACCATATAAAAACAATCCAAGAAACATAACAAAAACAGCTATTGATGCAGTTGCAACTTCTATAAAAGAAAATGATTTTAATTCTGTAATAGTTGTAGATCAAAATTTAGAAATTATCGCAGGACACACAAGAGTATTAGCAGCAAAATCTTTGGGTTACACAGAGCTACCTGTAATGATTTCAAACATAGATGAGTTGAAGGCTAAAAAGTTAAGGTTGTTGGATAATAGGCTTACTGAACTAACAGAGTGGGACACGGAAAAACTGTTGATAGAAAGTCTTGATTTTGACCAAGATGAAGACTATCAATCTATGTTTGCTGCTTTGCTTGCAGAGGATATGAGCGAATATGACTTGTCTGACGACTCATACATAGAAGATGATACAACATACAATAATGCAATTATTCAATATGTTTTTATATTTGATAATGAAAAGCAGCAATCAGACTGGTATACATTTTTAGCAAAACTAAAAGAGCAATACCCCAAATGTGAAACACACGCAGCAAGAGTGCACCAACACATCAAATCAATAACAAAACTCTAAAATGGGCAAGGTTCGCAAAAAAGTAAGAACATACATAAATACTAATGTTCTTGATGAATCAATAAAAAGGATAAACCATATATTTGATACCTTTGACACAATAGTAGTTATGTTTAGCGGCGGTAAAGACAGCCTTGCCGTTCTTCATTTGGTCAAAGATATAGCTTTTGAAAGAGGTATAAAAAAAGTCAATGTTGTTTTTAGAGACGAGGAGCTAATACCAAATTCAGTTATAGAATTTGTAGATAAGTATTACCACATGGATTGGGTGGATATGAAATATTTTGCTGTGCCTTTGTACAGTCAAAAGTTTGTTCTAGGTCAAACACAAACCTATGTGCAGTGGGATAAGTCAAGAGAGCATATAAGACCCATTCCAAAGTATGCAATACAAACTGAGGATGATGATGAAAGAGTGTTCTCACAAGACTCTATGGATGATTACACAGCATCATTTTTTAGTGGAAAGATAGCATTTATTAATGGCATAAGGTCTAGCGAATCACTTATAAGATTTGCCGCTTGTATGAATAAAATAAATGAAAATTATATTAATGCTACCAAAAGTGGAATTGGCAATGTCCGTTTCTGCAAACCTATATTTGACTGGGAGGAAAATGATGTATTTAAATATTTTTACGAGCAAGAAATAGAATACTGCAAGATATATGACAGGCAGATGTGGAACGGAGACCAGTTTAGAGTAGCTACACCAATACACCAAGAAGCAGCCAAAAGATTTAATAAACTAAAAACATTAGACCCTACATTGTATTCGCAAGTCATAGAAATTTTTCCTGAGATGTTGGTGCAAGAAAGGTACTACAAAGAATATGACAGAACCTCTTTAGAAAAAAAATATGGCAAAAATATGCAAAGCGTTCTTAAATATATAAAAGACTTCATAACAGACCCTAAACAGAAACATGAAGCCTATGCAATGTTTAAAAAAACAGTGATAGCAAATAGAAATCAACCTGATGCCTACCCAGTCTCTAACATATTAAAATACTTTATGGGTGGCTCTTATAAAAGGGACTTATTGCCTATAAATACAACGGAGAAAAAAAATGCCCTATGAAAATGATCCAATTAGTCATATTGAGTGGATAGATGCCCATGATCTTATTGCTAATGATTACAACCCAAATATTGTATTTAACCCTGAGTTAAAAGCATTAGAAAAAAATATACTATCAATAGGTTGGGTGCAACCAGTAATCACAACAAAGGAAAAAATAATAATTGACGGTTTTCATAGAACCATGTTATCCAAAGAAAGCAAAGCCTTAAAAGAAAAATATGCAGGCAAAGTTCCTTGTGTCGTATTTGATATACCTAGAGATCAAGCAATGATACTTACAGTAAGAATGAATAGAGCAAAAGGTAGTCATGTAGCCGTAAGGATGTCAGAAATGATAAAAGAATTAATAGATGAGCATAAATGGGAAGCAGAGCAATTAGGGAAAGAGTTAGGTGCAACAAAAAAAGAAATTGATTTACTTTACCAAGACGGAGTATTCAAGTTTAGAAATATAGATAAGTACAAATATTCAAAAGCATGGTATCCACAATACGCAGAGAAAAAAA
>Ga0209535_1003457_pt1 | contig 10048 bp, 7 predicted proteins | sample LinPmetageLP28_FD_184041 | JGI IMG/M metagenome (GOLD analysis project Ga0209535, IMG submission 184041) | Marine viral communities from the Pacific Ocean - LP-28 (SPAdes) (version 2) | ecosystem: Environmental > Aquatic > Marine > Oceanic | place: Pacific Ocean | collected 2009-08-22
AAGAAAACAGAAGTAATGCAAATTGAAATGACCCCCTATGGTCGTTACTTGTATTCAATCGGAAAGTTCAAGCCGCACTCGTATGAGTTTGTGGACGACGATGTTTTGTACAAAAATGCAGGATCAACTGAGTCACAAGAAGCAGCTCACTCTCGCATATTAGACGAGACTCCCAAGTCAAAAATTAATCGAGCATTTCAAGATGAAGCTCCAGAGGTTCAATCTCCACCAGTGATGTCGGAGATGCGGGTGATGACAAAGAGGATGAACCAAAGACAGTCTGGTCTGTATTCTCTCGGCCGCTCAGCATATTCGGGGAGCAACATACCTCTTATGCAAATGACCATGCTACAAGGCGCCATCACAGGTTCCCAGATGAATTATACAGTTTCAGCCTCTAATCCACATGAGGTCGCCCCTAGTAGTCTCGGCGGCGAAGTATTAATCCCTCAGATTGAAGTAGATTTAAGGTTTAAGGCTATCCTTAGAAGTGTGCTCGACATACCTGATGATTATGATGGAGAATCGGTTCAATCTACAACCTTTGATGATGGAACTTTTGTTGACATCAGGTATGTCGAGCCGATCATTCACTTAAAAGAATTTAACTCTTTTTATGAAAAGGAGAATTTTGAAATTGAAGTATTTAAAGTAACAGGTCCGGCTGGTGATGAAACTCTAGCTCCTTTGAAGATGGATAGGAAGTTTTCTGCCATTGTCAACGATCTACTTGTAGATACTGATCCTCTAAGCATGAGATCGCTTAGTGGCGAGGCTTTATATGAACAAGACGGACCAACTCCAGAGTTCGTAAATTATTTCTTTGAAATCCAAGTAGACAATGAAATTCCACCAGAAGAATTGTGTAAAGCCGTCGACAAGCTTGAGATAAATTCTCAGTTTCTTGATGAAGAATTGATATGTCCTGATCAAAGAACTGATCGCTTTGATATTTATAGCACAAGGGTAAGCCCAGAAGACCTAGAGGATTGTAACTAATGAATGATGCGACTGTTGGTATGGAAAATCTTCCAAATGTTTTTATTGACAAAATTGGTCTATATCCAATGAAGCAGCCGGGCACTGGCTATATATTCAGATATAGGGTTGAAATGAAGTTATGTATGTATGATCACTCTCCTAAAAGAGCATGGTATGACCGAGAAGAGCTTTCTTCCATGGAAGTTAAGATAGTTTTGCGAGGCGGTGAAACAGCAAAGGCATTAAACAATGGAACCGATAGCCTATATGATTATGGACCAAACACACCAGGGACCATTATTCTCGGCCGTGACTCATTCTCCATCGAAGAAGAGATGATAGGTTATACAAAATTTTCGACAACTATTAAACTAAACATTCCCTCAGTATCTGACCTGAATGTGTATGCTGCTTGCTTCATAAGTGGATTAGATTTTGGAAGCGATTTGTTCAATAAATTCTATGGACCAATGACAGCAGAAAAAATATTAATCGGAGGGATAGTCAATAACCAGTCTGGGTATTTTTATTATCCCGATACAAATGAGGAATACGGTGGACCAGTACACAAACACCAAAAGACATACATGGAGGGCTCTGAACATTCCGAACGATCCCATGCTACCTTGAGATATGTTGCGGAAGAAAACTATAAGATAGTTGAGGCATCGGATGTAGACGCCGGGATGCTCGCCGAAGCAGATATAGGTTTCGAATTACTTGCCGATGAACAACCAGATGTTCTCTCCCTAGATGATATTAATGATGACAATACTATCACGAGCGGTGACATGGCAGGTGGAAATACCAGCTCCACTCCATCTCCAGAACTTGGTGGAACTAATATAGTGGAGGTTTACTAATGTCTAGCGCAATATCTTTAACCATAGAAACTCAGACGGAAGATCGCGAAGTCTTGTCTCTATGTCACCTCAATGAAAAATTGATAGCACTTGAGACTTCTTTCGTTGCGAATAAAATGTTAGAATTAAATCGCGACTTGTTTGATAAAATAAACGAGACAACAAAAATAATCTCTGGGGCTCTTTATCGACAAGAGATTACGGAAACTAACGTCGGTAGAAATAATACCTATGTTACTGTCGGAAATAGTTATGAATCCAAAGAGGTGGATATAGCGAAGTTATTCTTTGAAAACAACATTTTAAAAAAGCAACAAAGAGCAGTCAATAAGTATGGAAAAAAGTTCGACTTCGATCCAAATTTGGTATCGGATGAGAATACTGGTGGATATTTTGATATTAAAAACTTATCTCCCGATGATATAGCCGCTTCAACTATAGTGTGTACCGTGGAAGAGATAGCTGTGTTTCAAGACATGGGTATAAAATCATTTTTAATAACAGATAATCTACAAAAGAAAAAGTCTTTACTGGAGGTAGGATACAGAATCCAGTTTGTAGTAGAAACAGGGTTTAGTGATTATATCAAATTTGTAATCAAGCAGGCAACCAGTTCAATAAAGTTTTTAACTGGATATTTAAATTCTTTATATAATTCAAGCAATTATGACAACAACACATTAAAGTTTAGTCCGGATTATACCGCTAGAATCATGACTTCGCTGGGGATATCGTCTGATTTGGTTTCTGTCAACCTTGGGGGAGAAAGAGTAAAAAATTCTGAGTTTGGCCAAGCAGCAGTTGCTTATTATAACCTAGCATCGCTCTTATCCACTAGCGTAAGTAAGTCGGTATATTCGAGTGTTATGAAGGCCATTTTACCTACAAGCAAGACCACTCCCGACAACATAGGTGTTATTGTTAGAAACTATACTAGCTTACTGGAGTCTGTTAAGTTTGAGTATTTAGCAAACAATACTACAATTGGAACTCGAAAAAAGTACTCTAGGGTTTCAAAAGGCCAAGTTGTAACTGATATTATTGAAACGATCTCGAAAGAAACCTTGGGAATAGATCAAGAAAAACTTGGATATTCAATATTTTCCAATGATTCCGGTTTAAACATATTTTCTTCGGAAGATTATAGGAAGAGGTGGGCTTTAGAACAGGCTAAGTATTATCCTAGCATCGAAGCCTCTGATGCCTCAAGTTTTATGACGTCAAACGAAAAAGCAAGATTCGCAGATAATAGCAACGCAGCATCTTATCTTACTCCATTGGGCTTAATAATGGGTGATAAGACAATTGATACCAATAGAGGTATGAACAATGTAAGTGTCAATGAGGTCCAAGCGTTTAGGTTGGCAAAGTCGATAAGACAATCCCAACAGCAATCAACAAGCTATCCTCAGAGTGTTCAAAAAAATAACATATCAATTGATTCTCTTTCTGGTCTGAATGTCGTAATAGGGCTTCCCAAGGAAGCATTGCTTGACAGATCAACAGATCAAGAGATAGACCCATTAATTGATTCAAAACACTACCTCAGTACTAGCTCAGACTTTGCAACAAATAATCCTGTGGAGCTGCTTAAGAACTTTACAAGAATATTGTCATCTAAAGACGAGAAGATCCTTTCTATCGCTACTGACATTATTCCAAGAAGATTTTTGAGAAGCGACTTGGCAATTAATTCTATCAAAGAAATCCAGTTCTCAAATCCAAATTCCCTTGTAAGAAAACTAGCAGTCGAAGAAGAATTGATGATCGAAGATATACCGCCCCATGTTAAGTACATGATGAGCTCGGCATTTAATCCAAATCCACAGTCAGACCCTTTACAAAACAGTCAATCTCGAGAAATTATTGAAGAAACTCAAAAAAATCTTTTCATCATCAGAGCCAGTGTGGGCTTTGAAGAGACCGTCGATGGGTTCCAAGATGTTAATTCGCCAATCTATCAGACAATGGACAGCTCTGTCTTGTCAAGCGGAAGACCGATCTTAGCTAAGGCTTTAAATTACGAAATACCTGAGCTTGGAATCGTAAAGGATAATTTTCTTGCAACTATTTATAACAACCTTATGTATATAAGATAAGAGGATAGAAAATGAACTCAACAGCGTTATATGATACAGACATGGGAGACCAGTCAATTGATATTTCCGCATCTACTAGAAAATTTCAAACATCAATCATTGTAGAACAAGACCCTGACAAGAGTGGAATACTTTCTTTTCTAGAAAATGTAGAAAAAGAAATACCACCACCACCAACGAGCCAAGCACCTCAGACAGTGAGACCGAGCGCACCACAAGGTGGTTACTAATGGCAATAATTGTAGACTCAGTAAACGTGGTCAATTCTTTGGAAGAGGCACCAGACCGACTTCGTGCGGAGATCGGAAGATATTATTCTCCAGATAATAGAGGAATGTTTGGTACCAACTTTAGTTTTTTTAGATCTGGTATTAAAAAAGATTTTATAAATAATATCGAAGTAAATAGTCAGCAGTTAATCCCTACAAAAAAGGCCAGAATTTTTGTGTCTGGTAGGGATGAGCAATTTCGAGATCAGGTACAGTGGAACGAATATATAAAACAAACAATACAAACCAACTCTTCTTATCTGGATCATCAATTCTCATTCGAGAGTCCTAAGATAGAAAACTCTTTGGTCAAGAACTATCATGACCCAAGCTACGAAGATCAAACTAAAATTCGCCCTTCTAATCAGCTACTGAACTATAATTTAATTTCTTATCCCTTCAAGGAAGAGATACCGAAGCTTCAGGGCATAGCAGACATCAGAACAACTTTTGATGATGAAAGTTATCAAGTAAACAATTCGTCTTCGCTCCAAGAGCTAAGAAGGGAGTTTCCAAATAGAATTCAGAATTATTCTGGCTCTGCCGAAGAAATTAGTCTGAAGCAAAGAAATATATTTGATCTTCAAAGACAGTCTGTAATCCACAATCCAATCGGTATGGGTCCAACAATTTTAAATGGACCTTTGATCCCCTTGGTGAGTTATCCCTATTACTACTCCAAAGTGCTCCCACCTATCACCAGCGGAGCACCCGTGAGTATCTCCTATTTTGATCGAATATTATCGGACTATAAGAAAAGAAAAAATATCTTTCAATCAATAAAACAAGACTTATCTTTCTCAAATAGAAGCTTCAATATTGGCGGGGAAAATACACCCGCAAAGATATACAACTTTATAAACTTAATGACGACAACTAGAATCGTTAGTATTACTGAACAGTCAGATGAACTATTCTTGGTCCCACGAACGGAGACGGACTACGGCGATATAACTAGTAGGTTTTCCGATCAAGTGAATTCGGCTAGATTCTTGTCTGAAATGAGACAATTTATAGATGATCAGTCGAGAGACATAGAAGAGGTGTTGGGTGCCCGATCAAGCAAAACTTTTTTCTTGGGATACAAGATCGAAAAATATTTAGACAACGATGCTGGAAGTCCAATCCAAACCTATTACACGAATGATAGAAGCTTTTATGACACACAGATGAAATACGGCAGAAAGTATATTTATAAAACTAAAGTGTTGATTGGTATCTTGGGAAGCTCATACACATACTCCAACCTTTTTGTTTCTCAAAACGAAACACAGGTGATGGGAGAGGATGGCTCAATACAGGCTCAATACCCAGAGGGCTTTACAGACATTATGAGTGAAAAATACAGAGCCTATGTCGATGTCGAGGTGACCCCCTCGTTTCAAATACTAGAATATCAGGTTGATGAGGATGAGGTGGCCTTTGTTGATACGCCAACGTTGCCTCCTCAAGTAAGCTTTAGGAACAACTCAAAGAAAGCAAATGTTGAGTTTTTCTTCTCGCCAATGTTTGTTAAAGTTGAAAGCGTTACTGCTGATACTGGCGAAGAATTGATGAGAAAACTACAACCTTTAACCGAAGAAGATCAAAGGGTTAGCAACCTTGTTGCTCTATCTAAAACTGATGGAATTAGTCCGGACTATTTTACGGGTATTTATGAAGTATATCGCATGCCTAACCCACCCCAAGAAGAAAAGGATTTTGCGGATCACTTCTTAACTAGTATTGATGACAAGTCAACCATGGCTTTCCCGGTAGATATGGGTCTGCGACCCCACGTATTGGACAACATGAATGGGCACTTTGAAGACTTCATAGTTCCTAATCAAAAGTATTACTACGCCTTTAGAGCTTTGACCTATCATGGTACACCATCCAATCTCACTGTTCCATTTGAAATAGAGCTGCTGAGGGATTCGGATGAATACAAGATTAACGTTTCACAATACAAATATCCGAGTGAGAAAAATTATGTTTACCAAAAAGTGGCTAAAAGAATAGTCAAAGTCGTGCCTAACATTGAAAGGCTTCTTTTTAGCGAAGAAGAAAGAAGCCCTACTGGAGTAATCTACAAGTTAGATGATGGAAACATGTTGACCAAGGGACAGACAACAAAATTCAAAATCAGAGTTACATCAAAACACACGGGCAAAAAAATAGATATCAATCTAAATTTAAAATTAGATGAGGATACAAACAGTTTCAGTCAGAATTAGAAAGAAACTTAAGAACAATCTATTTATTGGAGAATAGGAGAAAGAAGTATGGCTTTTCAAGACAATAGCGGTGATATTATTTTAGACGTAGTGTTAACTGACGAAGGAAGACGAAGGTTGGCGAAAGGAGACAGTTCGTTTTCAATCGTTAAATTCGCATTAGGAGATGATGAAATCAACTATAGCCTTTTTGATGTGAACGCAACAACTGCGCTTCAAGATCTAACTATTTTACAAACCCCCATCTTAGAGGCATTTACAAACAATACATCTTTGATGAAATCAAAACTTATCTCCCTGTCAAACAGTAGTTTGTTGTACCTACCGGTTGTAAAACTTAATACCGTTGCCCCTGGTGCCCAAACCGTCGCCACTGATGGAAACTTTGTAGTTTGCGTTGACAAGAGAACATTCGACGATAGAGCCAATAATGGAGCCACAGCGATTGGTTACGACGCTTCTGGTAGAAAAGACGGGTTTTTATATGGATTAGACTCTGGAGACCAAAAAGGAGGGCTCATCCGCCTTGATGCTGGGATAGATTCTGACAATGTAACAGAGATTGATGAATCTCTTATTGAAACCTCATTCATCGTTGAAATGGATAGTAGGCTCGGACAACTTATATCCGTTGATGGAACAGAGGTTCCTGGTTCTAGTATCGATGATGACTTCGTAGCTACCTATAGTTTCACAAAAACAGCAAATGATTCATTTATCTATAGGCCATCGCAAGATGAACTAAGAGATTCAGATACACCTATCGATGGACCAATAGCCTCATATTTTCAGTTTAAGATTCAATCTTCTCAAGATCTGAGGACATCAAACTTTTTGTTTGAGAGAATTGGATCAACAACGACTTATAAAAATAGAGCAGGTGTTGACAACACAAATGTAAAAATGATTGATTCAATCGTCAGAGTAACTGGAAGAACTACTGGATACTCAGTTGATATCCCAGTAAGATTCGTAAAAGTATAAGGAATAAAGAATGACTATTTTTAAACCATTAGCAGCAGATGACAGAGTTTCAACAAAAACTTTATTACATGAGGCAATTCCCATTACGGGAACAATAGTTAGTGGTACATATGGTACATTTCCTGACGAGGGTAATATCCAAAACTTTACCCATGGAATGTTTCAATCTGTATATGACTATCCATATCTTAGCTCTTCAGCAAACCATATCTTTGATTTAACCTTGGGTACTGGTGTGAATAGTACACTAGCTGTTACTTCAATGATAGCAAAGAAAGACAATATTTATAATCAAATGGCACAAGTACTATCAGGTTATGACAAGGATGGAAACATTCAATCTTTTGATGATGATGGAAACATTATCGCTGGTGGAACCAAGATCGAAAATGCCCTGTTTGTATCTTTCTCAAGACTCCTCTCTAAGGATGAGGTTAAAAAAGGATCATTCGAACTTGAGCTTGGAGTTGGTCTATCATACTCTAATACCACATTTGACAATAGGGTTAAAATTCTTGATCAAGGAGCGGCAACATCTTATAAAGTAAACTCTCCAGCAGGAGAATATGGTATTCTTTATGCCACCGCCTCCCAAGGGTCAAACGTGTTGGATAGAACTAGTGTTCATACAACTACCATTGGTTCAGACATGTATTGGAAAGCTGGTCTGATTTATTATAGTGCAGGTGTCGCCGTACTTACAAGTTCATTTTTTATGAGGTCTGCCGATGGCGGATATCTAGTTGGAGCAACTTCTGTGGATTTTGACGGCTCCGGTACATCTTTTACGGGTTCACTAATCGGACAGGAAATCACCGCATCAGCAGACTTTTTCAGACATAGAGTTCACAACTTACAATTTAATAACACAATCGAATTAAATTCAACCGTATATTTCTGTCGCACCAAGCATAATGAGTTCAACTATAGTTCGAACCCAACTTACTTAACTGGTTCACAATTACGTGTCAAGAACGAAACCACTGATATTCCAATTTCATACATTACATCAATCGGTCTATATTCAGCAGACAACCAGCTTCTTGCTGTCGGTAAGTTTTCTGAGCCGATCCGTAAGGATTCAAATATTGAATTAACTTTCCGAGCACGATTGGATTACTAGGATGATATGCGTAGATTTAAGTTTACACCCGATGACCTCTTTATCAATAGGCTAAAGACTTACCCTGAGTATAATGTCTTTATCTATCAAGAACGAATGTATGTAAACAACGAGACACAACCATCAACAGCCGATGGCCTTGTTGTGTATGATATAAATAGGAATAAGACGGCTACCAACGCCATTTATCCATTTGTGATGTCTGGTTCCGAGAAGAACGCTTTCAAGGCCCAGCAGTACCAACCAATTATAAAAGACGCTTCTGGTGAGCACTTTAACATTAGCAAGTATTATCTTGAAAGTATTGGTGCGAAAGCGGTATCCATCTCCTCCATCACAAACAATAACGGAGAAATCACTTCTTCATATGGTATTGAAAGTCCTATAAAGAGAAACCTAACAAGTAGATCTACTACTATAACATCAAACTTTTATAACATCACTACGGACGTTATCCAGACCGGTCTTCAAACATCTCTATTGACACCGGTGAATTTAACATCCTCAGCACTTCAAAATGTTGCGAGAAAATATACAACTTTTTCAGATCACTTCATCTTCAGATCATCTTCAGTCAGATCACGAGATTTGGTCACTGATTCCAACTCAATTAATTTTATTACAATTCCAAACATGTACTATGGATCAACCATCAAGAAAGGTTCAGTAGAACTTAATTATTATATAACAGGATCTAAAATTGCTACATGTGCGGACACAAACCACAACGGAACTTTGATTGGCACTTTGGGTGCAACATTGGGTTCCGTTGTTGGCCTTGTCTTATACGATGAGGGGGTCATCATGTTGACTTCTTCTATTAGTCTAGAGACTGGTCCGGCTGTCGGCATTAGGTACAATGATGTTGACCCTTTGTTGTCTTCATGGCAATATTATGGGACGACTCTTGGCGACGGATTCAGTAATCACACTTTAGCATCTGCCTCATATGATTTAAACTTTAAAGGCACAAACTATGTTAGTTCAATGACAATGTTCGCCCACGCGAATAAAGGCCAACTTAATCACTCAAACAATCCAACATATAGAAACTTGAACACCGCAAGAGTAAGTCAGACCGGATCGGGCTTAATATTCTCAGAAGGTCCATCAGATATCGCCAATATCGTATCGGGATCTTTTGTCTCTGCTTCGTTCGATAAAACAACTTATATATCAAAAGTACATATTTATGACCAAGATGGGAACCTAATTGGAATCACATCCCTTTCAAAACCAGTTAAAAAAACCTTAACAGATGAATTTACATTTAAAATGAAATTAGACTTGTAAAATCCTTCAAAATATGTTATAATATATGAAAGGAGTTTTTATGATCTTAGGTCTCGACGTATCCACTACACGCATTGGTTGGGCAATTATTGATGACAACCAGAACCTGATTGATTCAAGCTTTTACAAGACGGACAAGAAGATGTGCCTTGAGCAAAGAGCAGAAGATTTTCGCACCAATGTATTGGAGCCTCTAGCAACCGTCCATAGAATAGCCGAG
>Ga0209535_1003458_pt1 | contig 10048 bp, 19 predicted proteins | sample LinPmetageLP28_FD_184041 | JGI IMG/M metagenome (GOLD analysis project Ga0209535, IMG submission 184041) | Marine viral communities from the Pacific Ocean - LP-28 (SPAdes) (version 2) | ecosystem: Environmental > Aquatic > Marine > Oceanic | place: Pacific Ocean | collected 2009-08-22
AAAAGGGGATTACATTCCACAATAAGCATGCCAATTAATGAATATAAAACTAAAAGAGGTAAACGTAATGGCAGAAAATAGAGGTAGACCAAGTGAAAAACCAGCAGTAGCATTAGATAATTGGATTCAAGAAACTGAAGATCAAATATGGTATTTTGATAGAAGTAAATCCCCATATGGCTGTTGGAAAGTAGAAAACAAGTATAAGGCAGGTGAAAAACAAGCTAAGCCTAAAATCGATCAACGCATGTATGCTAAAAACATGCCTACAGTAATAGTATTTAAAACATCCAATCGTTCAAATGCTAAAACTAAAATGAAGGTAATTAATAAAAATATTGATTATGTTCTATCAGCTAAAAAAATACCAGGCATACCTGATATTGCTGAGTGGCTTGAAATCGGTACTGGTAAATCATTTATTAACAAATATCAACAGAAGTATAATTTGAGTTAAAGTTATATATTTATAATAAAACATTTAAACACACAAACATCATGATTAAATTATTAGTTATTTTAGTATTAGTAGTAGCTGCAGGAGCAGTTTATTATTTTGGATTTTACAAAAAAGGTAAAATCAATGACAGAGACGGGGATTATATTCCTGATGAAGTAGAAGACACAATTGAAGATGTTAAGGCTGCAGCTGCAGAAGCAAAACGTAGAGCTAAAAACATTAAAGAAGAATTAAAAGACGTTGTTGAAGCAGCTAAAGAATTAGGTAGCCAAGTAGGTGACGTAGCTCAAGCAGCTAAAGGTAAAAAAAGACAAGGACGTAAATCAAAAAAATAAAAAATGAGTAAGTATAATTTAGAAGAAATTCACAACAACAACCTTAAAGAAGCATTATCAGCAGAAGAAAAGGACAGATTTGATCAATTATCTGATAGTGATCAACTTAAACTTGAAAAAATATTTGCTATGATGCAAGCTGAGAAAGACAACATTGAAAAAGATGCTAGAAAAGCTACAGGTATGATGCATGAAGATTTTGATAGCGTAGTTGATAAAATTATGGATCAAGGTAAATCAAGAGAAGACGCTGAAAAAATTGCGGGTTCAATTAATGCTAAATATGTAGGTAATTATAAAGAAGGTGTTGAAGAAAATGGACAAGTTGATGATTATACAGAAGAAATAGCTGAAGAAAACAATGAAGATAAATTACCAATGGATGAAGCTAGAGTTGATCGTGACGTAGCTGAGCGTATTGAAGGTATGCTTAGTATACCATTAAAAAGAAAATTTTTAGATTCATTTATGGATGTATGGCAAGACTTAATTGAAGAAGATCCATTTTATGCTGAAGATGTAATCAACCATTTGAATAATGAAATGCATAAAGAAATAGATGGTTACCAAGCAGTAGGTGATAAATTAGCTGGTCTAGAAGAAAATGGTCATGTTAGTGATTATGCTGAAGAAATATCTGAAGGCGCTTATAAAGATTTTATAATGCAAGCTAAAGAAGCATATAGCGATTCTGAAATTGAAGCCTATATTGACTCAATGAATAATGATATAAGATTAAATGGTAGTGATCAATACGATGATTTTGATGTTGAAGACTATTTAGAAGATTTTAGAAATTATGTTGATGATAAAATGGGTGACGTTAGAGAACATTTTAGTAGATTCAAATAAAAACATAACAACAATATATTAAGAAAAACGCGGAATCATTTGGTTACCGCGTTTTTTTTTCGTATATTACGGCATATAAACAAATAATATAAAAATGGTACAAATTCACGAAGAAATTGATTTAGTAATCAAACAAGCAAACAGGTATATTGAATACCAAAACAAAAAAGGTACATACAATGAGTTCGCTCATGATTTCCTTAGAATGGCAAATAACAGTAAAATTAAACAAAATTTTGACTTCCTTAAAACATGGTTGCAAAATAATATTAATACTGATGCTGAGGAAATGTTACAATCTATCTTAGACTTTAATGCTCTAATAGAAGCTATTAATAATCAAACTAAAGATGTTGATGCCGAGAAATTCAATCAGGCACAAACTTATTGGAATGAAGCTCAAGAAAGATTAATTGACAGAGATATGTACTCAACAGGTTATAATGGGTAACATGAAAAACAAAGAAAAAGTACGTCAGTACAGGTCAAATCAAGGTAGGAGCCCTCAACAAATGAGAAGTAATGAAATAGCTGCATTTGTAAGTGTCATAGGTTTAATTTTAATGTTTGTGGGAATAGCATTATATAATTGTATTAAATAATGAGTAAAGTAAAAAGACAAGTTTTACATAATTGCCTAGAACAAGCTAAATTAATGATGGCAAATAACCAACCAGATAAAGCAAGAGATTATTGTGATATGGGAATTGGTTATGTAGCTTCTAAACGTGAAAATGGATATGGAGCTAAAGATTTAATTGAAGATGTTCGAGTTGAGTTATGGCTAGAGCGATTTTGGATGTATTTAGAAAATAATAAATTAATGTTATAATTATGGAAGAGAGTAAATGGTTTGGGTTAAAGTTAAATTTTAAATGGCCTCATGAAGGTTTTTGTTTAGGGTTTAGTATAGATTATTTTGATGCTGATGAGGGTCTGCCTTGGGAAAGTATCGTATTTAGAGTATTATTTTTAACTGTAATATATGATTATGGTTGGGGTGATGATTCACGTGAAATGTATGATAACCAATGATAGTAATTAAAGACTTATTAGTTGGGGTATTTATGTTTATAATAGCCCATATAATAACATTTTACCAATTGAATGGTCAGTTTCTTAAAACTGACTGGTTTAGAAAAAATGAAATATGGGTAGCAGCTTTTGGTATCATATTATCATTCTTTTATATTTGGGGAACTAAATATGCTGTAAACGGAATGGGTGGTTTATTATGGCCTGCTCGTTTTATTGGTTTTGGTGTTGGGATGGTTATTTATGCTATAATGGTAAATCATTATTTTAGTGAAGGCATTAATACAAAAACAATGACTAGTTTAATATTAGCATTAGCATTAATTTGCATACAAGTATTTTGGAAAGTAAAAACAGTGTAATGAAAGAAAAACCGTTTTTAAAAACAATAAAAGCTAAGTATAGACCACTATTAAGGGCTATGGTTAGAGATAAAAGGCTAAACCCAATAGAAAGATTAGCTACTAGATTAGGTTATATGGGTGCTGGATTTTTAATGGCTGGTCAATGGACAGTTGAACCAATATTATTTATAATGGGGTTTATTTGTGTGTTAGTTCAAGTAACAACTCGTAGACAGTGGAATCTAGTTGTATTACAGTTAAATGGTTTAATAGCATGGACAATACATTTTTTTAGTAGTTTATAATGGACGGAAACGAAATAATATCACGATTAAAAGAAGTAAGACAAGACGTAAGTAACGTTGAATTAAAGCAGGCTATGTTAAAAATAGACTATATAATTGACGATATATTTATGTATAAAAATAACAGTTTATAATATGTTAAAAACTAACCAATCACTTACAACAAGTGCAATTTTAACTGAAACAAGACCTTGGGGTAAATATGAAGTATTACTTGATGCACCTGATGTTAAAGTAAAACGAATTACTGTTGATCCAGGTCAAAGGTTATCATATCAATATCATGAAAAACGAGCTGAAGTATGGACAGTTGTAAGTGGTATGCTTACTATTATCTTAGAAGATGATAAATTGTTTAGAGGTAAAGGACAATCAGTTAGAATACTCCAAGGGGATAGACATAGAGCTTGGAATGAAACTGATACACCAGTTATATTTATAGAAGTACAAACAGGGACTTACTTTGGTGAGGACGACATAATAAGAATAGAAGATGACTACAAAAGAAATCACAGCGGAAATTAGAAGATTAAAATCACTGAAACAAAGTCAGTATATTAAACTTCAAATACAAAAATTACAACAAAAATTAGATGCTAAAAATTGATTTACATGGCTTAACACATAAACAAGCCATATTAAAAGTAGAGAATAACTTAATATTGAACCAGTTATGTAAATACGGTCAATTGGAAATAGTAACAGGCAAATCAACTGAACTTCAAGATAAAATAATTAAAGAAGTACTTGGCCCTCATAAATTTTCTTATTATATTCCATCACATAATGTAGGTACAATGATAGTTGAAGATAATGAATTATTATAATATAGTAAAAGTTAATGATGTTTTACTTCAAATAATAAGAGATTTTAACCCTCATTATTTTGTTACTGACAAAACTAGTGATCAAATGAATCAGGAATTAATAGGGTTATGGGTTCAACATTTAGGAGGTGATAGAGTAGTTAGAAAAGATAATAGAATATTAATTTGTAGAACAATACAAGACGCAGAAATAATATGAGTTTAAAATTAATTAACGGTTTATTTTACGCTGAGTTTGAATTGCAGAACATTGATAATCAATCAGTTATAGATGAGGTTACGGATATTTATTTAAATAAAAATGCTAGAATGACTGATGAATTAGATGATTCTAGACCACATCGAGATGAAGTAGATGTACAACATACTTTCTATGAAGATTGTCCTATAACAGAAACATTAAAAGCTAAATTTGCAACTGAAATTTCAAAAATAACAAATAATAATTTTGGAGAAAATTCATATGGGTTAGAAGAAATTTGGGGTCATTTTACACCACATTTAGGTTATACAATGGTTCATGATCATGCTGGTGGGTGTGATGAAGGAAGTGGGTACCAATTATCTTGGGTTTATTACCCACATCAACCTAAAAATGCAGGTAATATAAATTTTATAGTTAATGCAAATGAAGCTAGAGTATCATATGAAGTGCCTATTAAATCAGGACATTTATATTTATTTTCTTCTTCAATATTGCATTTTGTACCTAGAAATGCATCAGGACAAAATAGAATAAGTATAAGTGGTAATTTAATACCCAACCCTCAATTTGTTGAGGTAATAAAGGATGATGATGATTATACTAACAATTTTTGGTATTTTCTAGGACGAAATGAGAAACTATTAAGGTAATGAGTAAGAAAACATGCGCTTGGTGTCACAAACCAACTAACCTACCAGAAGTATTTGCAGCAGATACTCCTATATTAGAGTGGATGGAAAACCGTATTAATAAATTTTGTGACGACAAAGGATTAAATAAACAACAGGTATGGGGTGAAGATGCTGATTGGGGTAGAATGAATATATCTGAGACATTTGAAGCTGAGCTATTAGTATATGATGAATTATTAATAACAGTAGATAGAAAAACCATATGTAAACAATGTTTAGTTGATGACCAGAAATTATGGGATAAATATTATAATAATGGTGATGGAGAAGGTGATTTTGAAATAACAATAGACGATTTAAAATAATTAATATGAAAATAGATAAAATTTATGTAATCAATCTTAACACAGATGAAGATATTATCTGGGGTAAATTAAGAGACTTAAACATTAGACCTACTGATTGTAGGATTACGAAGGCTATTAATGGGTGGGAAGTAGTTAAAGGTACAGAGAAACCTCCATTTAAATATAAAGCAGCAAATTGGTGGAAAATTGAACATAATAACTCATTTTTTAATAGAGAAGTAACACCAGGTGAAATAGGGTGTACTTTATCTCATTATGATTGTATTAAAGATGCCTACGAATCAGGATATGATAATATTATGATATTAGAAGAGGACTTTATTAGTACAAGAACGTTCCCAACTGATAAAATGTTTAAGGAATTAGATAAAGATTGGAGTATGGTTTACTTATCTAGAAATGCTCAAAACCCATCATTAGAAACCGATGCTAGTGAAAATATACTTAACACTCATTATTCATATAACACACATGCTTATATGTTATCAAGAAAAGGTATGAGTGAAATAATTGACTCCAAACTGTTAAATAATGTAATCGCAATAGATGAATTTTACTCAGCATTAAATGGTAAACATGATAGGGAAGATGCTATTAAGGTATTTAAAGGTACAGGATTTAAACAATATGCTTTTAAACAAAGTTATGTTCTTCAAGCACCTACAACATCAAAATCATTAACATTATCAGATGAAATGTTAAAACCAAAAATAGGTAATAATAAACCTGAATGGTTAGATGATAAGATAATGGATGAATCAAAAAAGAAAGTAACAGACATTAAATCATTTAAATCAGTAATGCCTGAACGAAGGATGAGTGAAATGATAGCAGATAAACCAATGAATGAAGTATTAAAAACCAATCCAAATGAATTATATGAAATAGAAGATTGGGAAGCGTGGAGTAAAAAATATATTAATCCACTATTAATGAATAAGGAGTATGATCTAATTACAGATGAACCTGCACCTCATGTTTATGTGTTTCCATTATTTACAGAAATATTTTGTAAGCAATTAATAGCATTAAGCGAAACAATTGATTGGACAACAGATAGACATAAATTTTATCCAACAACAGATAATTTACTATCGGAATTAAAAATGGATGGGATATATAATAAAATAATTAATGATTATGTTAGACCATATGCTATAGATAGATTTAAATTAGATGGTACAGATTGGAATGAATTAAGAGACGAATCATTTATAATAAAATACCCACACGATAAACAAGCACATTTAGGAGTTCATCATGATTATAGTAATATAACAACATTAGTTAACTTAAATCCAGGTGAATTTGAAGGTGGAGGTACATATTTTCCTAAATATAAAACAAACATTAACCCGAAACAAATTGGTGTAGCAACACTACACCCAGGTAACATAACTCATAAACATGGAGCTAGACCTGTTACTAAAGGTACAAGATATGTAGTAGTTAGTTTCATTAAAGGCGCAGGCCACAAATAAATAATTATGATTATAATAGACGATTTTATTAAAGACGACCAATTATTAAACGATATTAAAAACGATAAGAATTTCTTTACACCAAATGGTAATTTCATGTGGTGGGATGGTTGGTGGAACAGTGAACCAAATACAGTTAAAAAACGATTAATTGAAGTGATGTGGAAGTATCATTCACCTTGGGATTTTCCTAGATATGAATCAATTACAGGATTAGTTGGTTTTGAATATTGGACAGGTGTTTATGGTAATGGACATCCAAACCCAGGTTTAGGATCACATCTTGATAAAGATGAAGAACATTGGTTAGCAACAGGTGGTAACGATGGAGGTGAAGTAATTAAGCCAGTAATTGGAACAGTATATTACCCAGTTGAACATGAGTTTGATGGTGGTTTCTTAGAAATACATACAAATGGTAGAGATAAAGAGCCAGAACGTATAGCAGCTAAATACAATCGTTTAGTTATATTAGATGCAGGTGAGCACTTACATAGAGTAACAGATGTAACTAATGGAACTCGATTTGCTATTGCAGTTAACTTATGGCAAACAGAACCTAAAGCAGTACAGTCAGGTAATTTTATTATTGAGTAAATGAAGATACTAATTTGGACAGGTTATCATAACCCATGGTTAAGTAAGAAGAATTGGGTTAAGAAAGGTGGTGGTGGAACAGAATATTGCTATATTAAATTAGCCGAAGCGCTAGTAAAAAAAGGCCACAATGTAGTTGTTAGTGGTCTTGTAGACGAAGCAGTTAATAGTGGGGTACACTATATTCCACTTGAGCAGTTAAAAAAGCATCAATCACCGATTGGAATAAATAACGCTAATAAACTAAGAGGCTATAATCATTATGATTTAGTAATAGCGGGACAATATATTCATTACTTTAAAGAATTAGAACGCAAGAAAATAACATTTGATAAGTCAATATTTTGGTTACACAATGATGATGGTTGGTACAATTGGTATAAAGGAAGGGTAATGACAAATGGTGAGATAATACAAGCGCTAAACAAAGTAGATAAATTTGTGTGTGTAAGTGAGTTTCATGTAGATATAATTAAGGCCAAACTCAAAGCTTTCGGTTACAAACCACATAATTCTACTACGTATATACAGTCAATTGACAATGCAATCGATTTAGATGATTGGAACAACATAAAGGCAAGTAAAATTAAAGGTAGGATAATTTGGTCATCATCACCAGATCGTGGATTGAAGACTATATTAGACAATTGGAGCGATTTAAAGCAGGCTAGACCGGAATTGTCATTAACAATTGCTTGTCCGCCTTATGCTAGTGATTGGGATAAGGGATTAATTGAGCAGGATGGTATTGAGTATTTAGGTGCACTATCACCTAAGCGATTAAAGGAGGAACAATACAAAGCCGAATATTGGATATATCAAAGTGATTATTTAGAGACGTATTGCATAACGGGAGTTGAAATGATGATATCTAATACAAAGTTGCTTACAAATGGACCCGGAAACATAAAATATATAGTTGGTATGGGAGAAAGAGGCATGCTAATAAATAATAATCCAGCGACGATAAAGGAAATGCTACTACGTGATGTGAATGATAGGTCATTTGCTAGGTTGTGGTCGAATAAAACGATTAAAGCCAATGATTGGGCACGTAAACAAACGTGGGACAATAGGGTAAATGAATGGTTACATTTAATAAACTCGGTGTTATAGCGCTGGATATAATTTGATGAGTGTGACGTTGTCTTGGTTCTAGAACGCGATTAAAACGTATAATAAACGTGTTAAAACGCATTTAAATTGATGCTAGTCAATTAATATTGTAACGTATGGACATTTAAATCTACGTATGTCCAAATATTTGATGATAAACATATTGTAATATAAAAACATAGTTATATATGACCTGTTGATCGTATGTTATGTGAAATGAAATGGAACGGGTGTTAACCCCTTGACATCGCAAGCCAACCACTTTCGACTCGACGAGTATATATTTGTGAACATTAAAGTATTCACAACGTTTCACAGTGAACATGGGTTAATCGTGCAATGAACCGCATGTGACAATGAGGATATGACAAATCCAAGCATTGTTCATGACATCTCACGACGAAACATGCGGTAACATTTGGCTACCGTAGGGAATGTTCGTATATTTAGGTATAAGTAAGTTAAGATGCCGATGGAGGTATAGGGGGAGTGCTACGGTAATAATAAATAATTCAGCACCGGGTAAAGTACTACACAATAATTACACAACACCACATTATAAATTAATACACACTGTGAACATTATGTTTACCACGGTGGACATTATCTTGTCCGTACTGAATACTACAATATACATCTCGTCCGTATGCATATATGCCGCCATATTACTATAATATCCCATACGCGTTACTGTCCATATATGCGTGGCTATATGAGACAAGGGTTGGGGGCCATTTAAAGCTCGACTACGATCTTACACCACCGATTGTATATACTTATATTTATTTGATCATATTACACACATCTAGTGCATAACTTAAGGCAAGTCCTTCACCATTACCAATTCCTTTGTAAGGAGTTTTATTTGTTATAGAGATATATTCAAATATAGGTTTTATTTTTTCTATTGTATATAGAAGTTTTTTACTTTGTTTATGGTAAGGCATGTAGAAAGCATGCTCTTCAATTAATTTAGTTGAACTATAGTCATAATCTTCAGCTAACCAATACCAAACCAATTTTCTCCAATAAGGAGCATCTTGTATTTGTGAAAAATATACAGCACTTTTATCTCCATTTGTCCATTCTCGTATATACTTAAATTGGTATTCATCAGTAACATCAAGATTATCCAGCTCGTGCAGTTTATTTATATCACAGTAATAGACCCCACGTTTATGTTTAAGGGCCATTCTTACAGAAAAAGTTAATTTGGCAAAATATGTAAAAATCGTCTCTTGGTAAATTTCTTGGTCGAGGATCCCAAATAGTCTAATGGGTCGATCAGTCAAAATGCACAAATCGTATTTTTTCGAAAGGTTTTCGATCGATGAAGGTATATACTTATTATATTCTTCCCCAACAGCAACTAAACATAATATAGGTTTCATTATATTTTTTCTACCTTAGTAAATTTAATACCGTTTCTATGCCTACCTATTTGATCCAAACTCCAATTTACATCGTCCGTTTCAATTTCCATTTCTTCGT
>Ga0209535_1003460_pt1 | contig 10042 bp, 9 predicted proteins | sample LinPmetageLP28_FD_184041 | JGI IMG/M metagenome (GOLD analysis project Ga0209535, IMG submission 184041) | Marine viral communities from the Pacific Ocean - LP-28 (SPAdes) (version 2) | ecosystem: Environmental > Aquatic > Marine > Oceanic | place: Pacific Ocean | collected 2009-08-22
TCATATAATTGAACAACTTATTAGGATTCATATCTTGTAGATTTTTTCTATATATCTTTCTATTATAAATATAAGATTCTACAAAATTGTTAGTTTTGAAGTCATTCCAGAGTAATTTAATGTAATCGTTTACTTTTGAGAAAAATGGGTTGTCCGATACCTCATCCGTGATACCTCCGTATAAATACTTAAATGATAGAGCTTTTGCTTCGTCATAAGGTAATCCATATAGTTTTCCCATATGTTCGTGGACTGAACCTTTTGGAAACTTATAATCAACTATTTCACCGATTAATCTCAAGTGATAGGCATCAAAGTCCATTTCGACTAATACTCCATTATTAAATCGACTAATGAATTGTTTTCTACTTCCGTCTGATTTATTCAGGGCTGCGAAGTTCATACCACCGAAACGATTACTTGGTCTTCCGGTTGATGTGTATGGATTGTATTCTGAATAAATGGTTTTCTCATAAGTTTTTAATCCGTTTCGTTCTATTTGATATAAATTATCTAATAAGGTTTGGTCTTGTTCCGTATAGGATTCAAATAAATCTTCTGCTATTGGTTTAAAGTATTGTAAGTGTTTAACCAAAGGAACTAAATCATTGATATTTTTCTTGTCGTGATGTAATCTATTGTAATGATGATGTGCACTTGTTAGATGTTGTTCTGATTCGTATGGTTTGTTGTGTTGTAAATAATAGGACCAATTCATATCACGAATGTCCTTACCGAACACTAATGTATTGTGATAATATTGTTTTAAGTCTTGAACGAATATAGTTTGATTGGTTTCAATCATTTGAATTTCATCTTGGTATTTTTCTGTATGGTGAATCGGAACAATATATTGTTCGTCTTGAAAATCAACATAATGACAACTTACACGATTTTCCTGTGGATGTGCTTTGACATCAGAATACATTTGTAATAATACAAATGGTTTAGATTGTATGTGTTGTTTGAGTTGATTGAATAGTTTTTGTGTATTTACTATAATCATTATAACCTTTATTATAAATAGTATTTATGGATGCGAAAATGTGATTTATTTAATCTGCTGGTAGACCACCTGCATCATAATCCCCAAATTGTGTATCGGCTTGAGTTTGTGCGATATCTCCCCCACCTGCAGCTCTACTGGCTGCATTACCAGTTGTTAAATCACCAAGCTCTTTTGCAGCTGCTGTTGTAGCTGCAGCTGGTGGATAGAAAGTAACATCTGGGAGGTTTCCATATTGTTTTTGAAGAGCCGCAAGTTTATCTCTAAGTTGTTGACCCGCGTCAACTATGAATGGTTTAAACTCTGTTTTGGTAAGTTTATCTTTTGAGTCATCAACTAATTTAGGGATGTCTACAATCATTCTTGAATCCAATTTAGTAGTCCAACCCGTAGTTGATATCTCGTGATTAACCCCAACTACCATAAAATGACAATACTTTTTATACGCTTGTGGTAAGTAATCAACATAAAACAAATCACCAATTTTAATACCACCGATTCCCTGTATCGTTAAACTTAATTGTAATGGGACTGCTGGTAACACTACATTATAATTTGACGCATCATCTGGGTCTGAAGACTTATTAATATAGTATAACATAGTTCTTTTAAATTCTTTCATTATTTCACCACTATAATTTGCGTATATCTGAACGGTATTATCTGTAAGATTGAACCAAAAGAATCCTTTTCTTAATGCTTCCTCATCAGTATCGTATTGATTGCCCTGTTCTATTTTCTCTTCTATGAATAATTGTTGTTGTTGAATCTCTGGTATTTTTTTAAAACTTATCCCCCCAGTTAACTTTTGTACGATTTTTCCAAATTCATCAAATGTGGAAGAAGCTCCTTGCTGTATTATATTAGTATTGACTGGAACTTGTAACTTATCCAAAATATTGTCATACTTTTGTTTTTCCGCTTCTTTTAGTGTTGTGTTGTCATCCAACGAATCTGGATTACCAAGTAATGACAATGCTCTTATGGCTAATTCCGTATACCCCTGTCCCGTATCACCACGAGTTTCTGCCATATCTGCATTACTACCGAATACTGCCATTGTTGCCATTTCACTATCGTAAGCGGTTTCTATTGAAAAGTCTTGTATGAATGAATTTTTTTCATATAATGGAAATCTAAATATTTTACCCGGGTCTGGGTCTGAATTCTCGCCGTTCCAATTTTTATACTCATCCCTTTTTGATATCTTATCCAACACATTACTATCATTTACTTGACCTATATTTAAATCCACTACTTTAATTTTTCCGTCTGTATTGTCGTCCTCAACGATACCAAATCTCCAAAAACCACCATAATCATTTGAAACTTTTTGCCAAAATCTCATCAATGCTTCATCTATATTTGTTGCATTTTCAAATGCTTCTATCAAGTAATTAACTTCAAATACCATATTTCGTATTTGACCATTTTTTTGGTATTCAGTTACTTCAGTATCTTCATCTGTCTCAAATGATTTAAAGTAATAATTGTTATTAAAATGTTCAATTATTTTTGATAATGCGGTTTCTCTATCCAGAACATACTCACCAGATGTTTCACCAACGAACTTATATATATCTGTAACGGAATCTAAAATTGAAACTACTCTGGTATCAGTATCGGATTCACTTCTTCTATCCGGTGAAAATTGTTTAAATTTACCTGGTAGAATTACGGATTGTAATCCCAATGAAAATAAGTTTGGATTTGTTTTACATTTTGTGGAAACATTTCCTTTGATATTTTTTTGTTCATCAAATAAATCATCAGTGCTAAAAAATCTTGTTTTAAACTTTTCAGTTTCGGTATCGCCAGATTTTGCAGTAAATGCAAAAAAGCTATTCAGTATATAATCTTCAAACCAACCCCAAGTACAATATGCTAATTGACTTTCGGAACCCTCAACTGGTTTTTTGAAACCGTGGTCTCCGAATCCAGGTAAATAGGCAGCACCATTCTTTGACCTGATAACTTCAGTAAGGGGGTTCTCCAGAGTTTGCATTCCTGGGACTTGGGCCTTTGAAACATTTGCATCATATTCCCGGTATCCTCCTAATTCTCTTGCCCTATCGGACAATTTCTTCATAGCTTCATTTACATATTCTTTACTATCAACATAATTTTTTACAACATCTGGTAAAGCTTTGATTGTTGCGTGAAAACTAACAAACAAATTTCTAAGATTTTCGAGTCTTTGTAATTCTTCTTCTGTGGTACCTTCTACTACATCTGTCTCGGGGTTATCTAACCTTTCAATCGTTTCAACTCGTTCATTAACAAAATTTACTAAGTTTTCAAGTTTCCCGTCAGTTTTTATCTTTTGTCCCAATATATTTCTTCCCATACTACTGACTTCAAATGTTCCTTCGTAACTTCCATCTTGTTTTTGATTGAAACCAAAATTAGTAATTACCCCACAAATTGCTGCATAGTTACCTCTTGAACCTCTGGTTCTTTTATTTAAATTATTGGAAAGTTTAACTAAATTGTTAGTATTGATTTTGTCTAATTGAATATTCTTTCTCGTGGACCAACCGAATTCCACCAATACATATCTTCCGTGTTTTAGGAATCTTTTTTGAATGTCTTCAAATTCTTTTGGGTCCGGACATAAAAAACTAATGGTTGATTGTTTTAAAAAGAATTCTTTAAAATTTGAACTGATTGATGTGATTCCTGCTCTACCTCTTATATAGTTTCCGTTTTTAATGTTTAGTGGTTCTGTGATTGGTTTTTTTCCGTCTTCACCGAGTTGACTATTTAAATAATATGAATTACCATCTCCATCAATTGTAATGACTCTTGCCCAACAAGCTTTGAAATATTCATTTTCTAAAGTTTTTGATTTTGTATCAAGTATATCAGATACAAGTTCACCATCTAAGGTGTATGAGTTTGCTTTGTTAAGACCATCTATTCTTCTGAATAACTCTTTTTGAACTTCTGGGTCTATTGGTGTTCTGAAGAAACTCATTAGTATCCTCCAGTTGAACTTCCCAATGAACCACCACCACTAACGATTTCACTTCCGATTACCGATAAGTCTGTTGGTATTCTGTATTCAGTTCCAACCTTTAAATATATTCCACCAGTAAAACACTCTGGATTTGCTCTTGCAATCACCCACCACAAATTAACATCTCCGTAGTATTGATTTGCTAAATTAGGTAAGGTTTGTCCTACTTTACCGATGATTAATATATCGGTGTCTTGTTTCGGTATAATTGGAAGTTTTTGTGTGGATAGATATCTTTCACGATTTCTATCTCGTCTTATTAGTGTGTTGTTGTATCTTGCCATAATTATCTTTCCTAATCTTTTGACTAACTTAGCGTTGTATCTTCGCCTATGTTGTATGATTTACCCCCACCAAGATTTTGTGGTGTTCCTCTTCCAACAAAAGTAAATTCAACCGTCACATCACAAATATGTGGTAATTGATATCCTTCTTCTAACTCCCAAGTTGAAGTTTGTGGTATCGTTACATTTACGGAACTAAAGTATCCTGGTTGGTCTTTAAATAAATTACCCAAAGTTAATTCAACGAATGGTGCGATTGGTCTTTCTTCTCCATCATCGATAACTTCATTTGTTTTAAATGTAGGTAAAGTTAATAATTTCAATCTATCAACTTTTTTCCATAAAATTGGAATATCTGCTTTTTTCAACGCTGCTACTTTAAATCCAAAACTAATGTTTCTGGTGTATCCCGAATAAACAAACACTTGGTCTGGTCTACCGATATATCGTGTTGGATTGTATTCTGCTGATGAGTTATCCGTGATATCAGTTAAGTATGCTGGGAATTGTATGTATCGATTATTCACCATATCTTTAATTCTAAAGTTAATAAAATCTATATCCAAAGTTTTTTTCTCCGTATCTGGATTTAATGCATTTCCCTTTTTGTCGTCATCACTTGGGGTAGTCTGATTTATTATATTTTTTATGGTAAGTTTTTTTTGTTTGGTTTGTAAATTAACATTTGCACTTGTATCAAGTTTTCTACCAGCTAAACGACCAATTTCCATATCTGCTGACTTACTTTTCAATACAATTGGTTGAATTTTCTTTTCTTCTCTAAAGAATCTGTCTGTTTCGGCTTCTTTTTTTCCAAACTGCTTACCTTCTCTAAATTGTTCATAAGTTCCGGAAGGTCTGTGTCGTTCATCACGAGTAAATGGTGGTCTATTGGTGATTGGTGATTTTATTTTGTATCCTCTGGTGTGTTCTGAGGCGTTTTGTTTTTGTAAAACAACTTGTTTTATAGTGAATAATGCACCTTTTGGTGTTGTTAAAAACTTACCGATTCTTTCTATGTCTTCTGCGTTTCTCTCTACGTTGAGTGCTGCTCCACCACGATAAAATCCAGCATCAAGTTTTGTTGAACGATATCCATCTCCAATGTCTTTTTTGATAAGTTGTCCGTCATCTGGTGATAATTTACTATATTGTTGTTCAACTTTTGTATTGTTGAAATTTGTTTTTTTATCAGTATTGTTTCTTTGATTAGTTTTAAATGTTCCGTTTTCAGTCGTGTTGGGTTTACGAACTTTTTTGTAATCAAAATTTCTAATGTCTGTTATTTTATCTATTAATGCCATTTTAACTACCCACTACCATATCATTTTTTCTATCGTGTATACCTGTTGATATGAAGTTTGCTCCTGTAATACTTTTCTTAGTATTACTTGATATATCATCATTTGTCCCAACGAGGTTTTTAAGTAGTGGAAACATCAATGGAATAAATGACGCTGCAAATCCTATTGGTCCCAGAAATCTAATAATACCTGATGCTCCCATTGCCAATCTACTTCCAGCACCCAGAGTTATACCTTTACGACTAGCCGCTGCCATTGCATTTTCTGCTGTTTTATATGCTCCAGTATTTTTTAATATTTTACCACTACCATCAGTAAGTCTAAATGCGTGTGCACCGGTACCTGTCGCCACGGTCGCTCCTGCAGCAGCTGTGTTTAATGCTGGTAAAAAACTTCTACCAAGTTTGAGTGCTTTAAATCCAGCTGTAGCTAGTAATGCCTGAGTTAAAAATTTCATAGCATCGGTGTTTTGTTTCATATCAGAATTCTTTACTTCTAAATCACCTGATGCTAATTTGTTTAATTCAGAAACCGTAATTCCTAATGCTCCGGCTAATGACTTTCTTTGAATTGCGTTCATTCGTTGTAATTCTTCTTCACTACCGATTTGTCGTAAAATTTCTTCTTGTAGACCTGCTTGGTCTCCGGCCATTGCTAATCTTCTGGCTTCGTTAAGATTTAATTGTCTACCGATTAATAAAGAAGCTTTTAATTCTCCTTCAATACTGGATTGAAAGTCCAATAAACCATCCGATATCTTAAATACCGTATCTAATGATATTCCTAATTCTCTTGCTCGGATTGCCGCTTCACCGATGTTTTGTCCACCATCTTTTGCGTATGTAGCGAATGCCTCTGTATTATTTGCTATATCTTTGAAAACATCGGCAGGTAATACACCTCGCATTGATGCTGATTTTGCAATTGCTGATTGAATATTTAGTGCGGTTTCCTTTGACGCCCCTGATATATTGACTTGTGCTGCTAATATTTTTGCTTGGTCTTCTGGACCAACACCAAATCTAAATTTGTTCATTGACATTCGGAGTAGGGTTCCAAGATTTGCCTGTCCCATATTTCCAAATGCGTCTTTTAGTCCTTCAAATGCTCCACCAAAGATAGTTTTTTTGACAGTGTTCTGTATAGTTAACGATTCCAAACCTTGTTTGAATCCTAATCTTATCAATCCTGTTAGAGCTACTAAAGTTCCTACTGCAGCTCCCTTTCCAGAAAATGCATCTTTCAAAGATTTTCCAAATCCACCTGTCATTGAGCTTTCAACCATTCCTGATGTTGCACCCTCAACCATACCTTGTTGTAAGTTTTCAGCAAAGAAAGTTCTCATTTCTTCACCCATTTCTTTACCCAGATTATCAGTTCCTAACATATCTCCTATGAAACCACCGCCTGGAATATTCCTAACCATACTATCAATTGAACTACCAATCTTGGAATACATTTTAACTTGTGCATTTACTTCACGATTAATTTGCTTTTGAATATTGTTTTCTTGTTTTAATTTTTGAACGATTTCAATGTGGTCTTCTAAACCTTCAGCAATCATTTGCCTTTCTAATTTATGTAAATCAACTGAATTTAATGTTTCTTCAGCAAGATTTTTGCGATTTTTGAAAACGTCTTTGGTTTTATCCAGAACATCTTTTATTAAGTCAGTTTCTCTTTCATTGAACTTATCAGCGTCTTGCTTTAACTTATTGAGTTCTTTTCCATACTTAATCTGGTCTCTTAAACCCTTATTAATTTGTAAAAGAGCTTCTTTTCTTTCGTCAAAGTCTATTTTTGAAAATTTATTGACATTTTCTGTTTTAATTTTTTTTACTTTAGGTGCCATTTATTCCGTGGTTTTGTTTAAATTAGAATAACCGAGATGATGAAAGGATTTACAAACCCTTGAAGAAATCTTTATCTCTTTCATACCCTTTTTTAAATTTGGGGTCTGTCTTAATTCTTTTAGCAATATCTTGTTGAGTTTGTTTATCCAATTGTGCTATTTTATCTAAACTCTTTTTTATGACTGGGTCATTTTGTATTCTTTTAAGAGTTTTTTTAGCGCCGTGTCTTGCATAGGCCTTCATTAAAGAACCTATAAATTCTGCTAAGATATTTTTGCTTTCTGTTGTGAGTTTTGACATTATTTTTCCTTAAATTGTCTCAGTAATAAATATCAAGTTGTTGAGTTTTTGAATGCAGGATTATTGTTCATCTTTTCCATTTCATCTGATTCTTTTTTCTTTGCTTTTACCATTAAGTCCGTATAATATCGTCTTAGTGGCAAAGGCATATGATAGATTTCAGTATAGGTAAATCCTTGTCCATAGTAAACTACGTTGAAAATGTCTTCGTGAAGAGCCGGTCTATTAGTTACCGGCTGGCCAAAAAAATTCCAACCCTAATGGAACATCGACCTTAACTTCTTTACCTGTTCTTCTTGTTGTGTAATCAAATGATAAGTCAATATCTGGTGTGATACTCGCTACATACTTTCTGTATGCTCTGGTATCCAATGCTAAGAATTCATTATCAACGAAATTGTCAATAAATGATTGTTCTGTGTTTCCGTCAACTGATATTAATTGGTGTTTGATTCTTGTGGTTAGTTCTGATGAAACTCCTGTTAATTGTTCGACTTTTTCTAATTCTTTTAAAGTTTCTTCAATTTTCTTTTCATCGTGTCCGTTTAGTAATTTGAACTCAACTTTTCGTTTAGAATTAGGTAATTCAAATTCAAATTTGTTTTCACCTTTTTCTAATAGTTTTTCATCCAGTTCTTTTGGTTGTAATGTAGTTAAATCAACTTGTAATTCAACTTCTTCATTCGTTTCTGGGTCGTTTACTGATACATTATATTCACTACCATATCCCAAAATACGAGTTCCCATCATTACTGCGTTTTTATCACCAACTAATAAATCATCTAATTTAACATTTGGTGTTACGATTACACTTTCCAGTAGTCTTTCGATTACTTTACCTTGTGCAATTAGGTTTGTGGAAGTTAAGATATCTTCCTCTTTTGCTGTCATATATTTGACATCTATTGTTCCGCTACGCAAAGGACTATCTTCGGGATATAATAATCCCTTTGATGGTAAAGATAGAACTTCAGTAGGAAATCCATACTGATTTTCAGCCATTTTGTTTTACTCCTTGATTATTAAGAATTAATAACTTATTATTTTTTTAAAACTTTTTCTGCACCTGCGATACCGAAACTACCTAATGTAGTGAATAGGAAAGAATTGTAAACAACATCGTTGATTACTAAATCTTTACCCATAAGTCCAGTAACAACATCTGCAAATGCAAATAAAACCATTACTGTGAATGCACCGAAACCAATTATTGATTTCTCGTTGTATTCATTGTTGTCTTTAAATATTGCCCACATAATTTTTCTCCGTTAGAATTGTAGTATTGCGTAGTCGTATTGTAAAGTAAGTGCGATATCTGCAACTTCTGATGATGAGAAATCTAATTCATTAAAGTTTGCTTCTGTGATGAATGCTCCTTTTAATGTCCACTCCTCTACTTTATCTCCTACTGGACCCAATACATTAAATGTAATGTCTTTTTTATAGAAGTCTGAGTATCCGTCACGACCTGTTACTGATTCGTGATGTAATCTAACCCACTCAATTACTGATTGTGCTCCTGATGGAACGATTGGGTCATATAAAGTGATACTAATTGGTTGCCAAGTAGCTTTACCTTTTACATATCTTTTTGTGTTAATATGGTCTAATGTAATTGTTTCGAATTGAATACTTGGTCTTGCCATTGTTTTAACAAGATATGCTGGTATTCCGTCAATTTCCATAACAAACCTATTTTTTGTTTTCGGTTCAAATGGTGTAAAAAATATATCATTTGGGTCTATAAATTCGGCCACTTTCTTTCTCCTATAAAGACTTTTTTCTATTACATTAATAAATATAACGAAACCAAAAAAAGTGAATATCAATACCAAGATAGTTTGAATATATTATTAGAAGTTTTATTGAAGTTTTACTTGACTTTGTCATTTATTCATTGTATATTATAGTATGATTGATGAGATAATATGTGAAGAGTGTGGTGTTGAAATAGACGGCTTTTTCCTTTGTGATGATTGTGAAGAAGAACTCTTTGAAGAAAATAATTAAAAAAAAAGCTTGACATTTACAAATAGTATTTGTATATTATAGTGTTATGATAATGAGAAAAGGAAAAAATATGATTGAAAATAATGAAACGATTACAACTGATACCGAGGGTATTTATATGAGAGATTTTGCTGATACGAAAGTTCCAAGAGCTTTTGGTTTTGACAATAGGACATTTACTATGAATGTCTATCAATATGCACACAATCCTATGGAATTGTATGAAGCTAATACTAATCAACCGGCTGTTAGGTTGGAAGACTATG
>Ga0209535_1003461_pt1 | contig 10037 bp, 15 predicted proteins | sample LinPmetageLP28_FD_184041 | JGI IMG/M metagenome (GOLD analysis project Ga0209535, IMG submission 184041) | Marine viral communities from the Pacific Ocean - LP-28 (SPAdes) (version 2) | ecosystem: Environmental > Aquatic > Marine > Oceanic | place: Pacific Ocean | collected 2009-08-22
ACAGGAACTGCAGACGGCGACATAGAAGTCCAACAACAGATCATAGCAGATGCCAATGAAAAATTAAAAACACTACTTACGGTCGAGACCAACACGGTGAGAGACCTTAATGATAGACTTAAAGTGCTAGACAAGAACGTCAGTGACATACTGACGTCAAACAAATCATTCTTCAACGAAGAGAAGGCGGCCGCAGACCTGAAAACAAGTCAGAAAGCGGAACGTGAGCAGATAGCAGTAAACGTCAAAGAAGCACAGGACAGGATTTCAGAACTCAAAGCAGATCACAAGGCAGAGACCGCAGAAGCAAAAACTGTGATAGCCAACATGAGATCAGGATCACAGGACAACAAAAGCACATTCACACAGGACATAGAAACAGCAGAGAATAAAATTTTTGACTCTCAGGGCAAGATTGATCTATACATAGTCGAGAAGCAACCACTTGAGAAAAAGATGCTGACGCTGGAAGCAGAGATCGGACCCGTCAAGTACATAGCCGCACTGGCTGTGGATTGGGGTATAACGGACCAAGTTGAAACTAGCAAGGCTGTAAGGTGGGTTATATTGCTGTTAATCGTGGTGTTTGATCCACTTGCCGTACTACTATTGATTGCGGCCAACCAGAGTTTGATGAGAAGGTTCCCACCTGAAGCACCTAAGCCACAGGAAGTGATTGACCTAGAGAAACCAGACGACGAGGGCATTGATCTCAAATGGAATGAGATGATGGACAAGTCAGACACAGTGGCCAAGATGGAAGCGGCCACGGAACAACTGCAGGAATGGAAGGACAAACTGGAAGCATTCAACAGCAAGGTGGAGAAACCAGAGGACAAGCCTGTCGAGATCATACAGCAAGACGACGGCATTATCCCACACATAGATCTCATAGGCCAAAAAAAAACTGAAGACAAAGAAATAGTAGCAGATTACAAAGACGGATTTGATCCAGACGAAGTCATGTTCGACATGGTTGAAGAACCAAAAGTAGACAAGGACAAACAAGTGGAAGAATTCAAGAAACGTGAGGAAGAAGAGAAACAAGCATTAGAAGAGTATGCACGTAAGGCCGCAGAGGAAGAACAAACCATATCAGAACAGATAGAAGAAGTGATGGAGCCTGAGAGAATAAAACCAGACTTCACAGAAGTGCTTGAACCTGAAGTAGCAGTAGAACCAAAAGAAACAATAGGCACATTAGGTGCAGTGCTTGTAAAAAACAAGAAGGTGGTACAGCCCCCAAAGCCGGAAGTGCCGGAACTGACAACACCGGTAGTGATGACAGATGAAGAACGTAGGAAGATGCTTGACGTGTTCCATAATCAGCATGGCAAGTACGAAGACATAACAGATGAGGAGTTAAAGATGGAAAGAGATCAGAGCAACAGAGCACAGTTCCTAGCAGACGTCAGCCTCACAAAAGAACAAGCGGCAGAACAAGGTCCCATAACAGAATCAAGGATGGCGTTCTTTCAAGACATCATAGATGACATACTACGGGGAGATCAGACATTCGAGAACGTGCCTGAGGAGAACAGGAAGATCATTGCACAGATAATGGATCCTGATATTGACAATCCTCAAATCATTACCAAAGGATCTGCATTGAAGCCCGAAGGGGAAGACGGTATAGAGAAAACAACAGCAGAAGGTCTTAAAGAAAAATTCATGATAGAACCCCAGACAGAAGAACGTCCAATGACCAACGAGGAACTAGACAAGTTACTTGAAGGGTTTGATGGTGGGGAGAAGACGGTGTCTGGCAAGAGACGTATGATCATCAAGAACGGTCAGAGGATATTCGTACCCATAGAGGAAAAAGAAGAATATGTGCAGAACGAAGAACAGACTGAGCAGACACTTTGGCAGAAGACCAAGGAGTTGGATATCGTAGAACCAGAGAAGAATGAAATTAAATTACCAGACTTACCAAACACAATGGAAGACATTCCAGACATAGCGGAATCCATGGCCGTAGAGCAGTCAATACCCCAGGCAAAATTCGATACCTACAAGAAAAGGCTGACGTCGGAGGAAGACTACCACCAGAGAGTGGAGGCTAGGATAAACGACCTGATAACTAAATTAGACAGCAAAGAAATTAAACTTTCAGACTTGTCCGATGAAGACCAACAAGTTATAATAGATATATTAAACCAAAACGGATAACAAATGGCAAAAGGCGATAAAGAAGTTAGTCAACAAGACCAACAAGGTAACACAATTCAAGACACAGAGATCTCCGTGACAGGGGAGAAACTAGACCTGCGTAAGAAGATGGGAACCATCACTATGGTCACACCGCCGAGCTTCTTCCAGAATCAAAACAAGAGCTTCTGCCTTATAAACCTAAGCAAGAAAGACAAAGACAACTTCGCAGACCAAATCAACAAGTACTTCCCCAAAGACGATCTGACCATATACCTGTGGGATGACAACAATTTCTCCGCATTGGATCCATTTGGCAACGACGATCCTGAATATGAGAAGTATCTAGAAAGTTGGGCACCTAACAAGAAGGGCAGGGACTACACATGGTTGTTGAACGCCTGCAGAGCCTCGACCACTGTGATTCTCAACATGGATTACAGTTCAAACCAAATGAAGGTATGGAGCGGATACATTTTGACCATGGCCAAGACATGGTTCCTCAACTCAAACACAGATGACTCGGCGGCATTCGGCGTGTTGAATCGTAACAAGATCAACAACATGCAGGAACTGTTCCCCAAGATCAAAAAACTCAAAGATAATCAATAATGTCAGAAGAGGCATTGGTATGCTCGTTCTGTAGCAAGAGCCGTAAGGACGTCACGAAGATGATCGTGGGGGCCAAGAAGACATCTATCTGTAACGAGTGTGTCAAACTTTGTGTGGAGATACTAGACGAGGACATAGTGAAAGCCCGTAAGGAAAAACTGTACGCAGGTGACAAGAACATTTTAAATCCCGTATCGATCAAAGAACATTTAGACCAATATGTTATAGGACAGGATGCCGCCAAGACTGTGCTGAGTGTGGCAGTGGCCAACCACTACAAAAGAATTACACAACCACCCATCGACTTTGACCTAGATAAATCAAATGTAATGGTGTTGGGAGCCACGGGTGCTGGTAAGACCCTGATGGCAAGGACGATAGCGAAATACCTAGATGTGCCATTTGCAATAGCAGACGCTACAACACTAACAGAATCAGGATACGTGGGCGATGATGTTGAGAACGTGGTACAAAAACTGTACGCCAACGCCGGCGGTGACATAGAGAAGACACAGAAGGGTATAATATTCATAGATGAGATAGACAAGATATGTAGGAAAGGTGAGAACACGTCACTGACCAGAGATGTGTCAGGTGAGGGTGTACAGCAAGGACTACTCAAAATCGTGGAGGGAACAGAATGCAGGGTGCCACCCATGGGTGGACGTAAACATCCTGATCAACAAACTATTAAAATAGACACGTCAGACATACTGTTCATGGTGGGCGGTGCATTCACCGAGTTAGAAAAACAGATTCGAGCAAAACAATCAGGCGGAATGGGATTTGGTACCAAACTCAAAGAACAAGACGAGAGGAACTATCTTTCCGAAGTGGCTCCAGAGGACCTGATCAAATACGGACTGATACCGGAATTCGTGGGCAGATTCTCCATGCTTACAAATGTAGATCCACTAAATGAAGAACAATTGATAAGGATCCTCACAGAACCGCGTAACGCCATACTGAAACAGACCAAATATCTTTTTGGGTTGGATGATATAGATATTGAGTTTACCAAAGAGGCCAAGCAGAGCATCGCCCTGAAGGCCAAGGCCCTAGGCACCAACGCAAGGGGACTGAAAAATGTAGTAGACACAGTGGTCTTGCCGTACCAGTTTGACGCTGAAGAGATGAGAAACAAGGGAGTTCAGAAAATACAGATAACTAATGCGGTGGTTGACAAGGGAGCAGATCCTGTGTTAGTATTTAGAAAAACAAATGGAATATCAAAAAAACAAAACTAGACCCAAGTTTAAAAAGACAGAGAGACCGTTAGGTTTCCAGGGCTACTACGTGGAAGTGCGTGAAGGTGAAGATGCCGTCAGGGCATACAGGAAGATCAAGAGATGGATCAAGGAAGACAAGTTCATTGAAGAGATCAGAAACAAAAACACCTATAGGAAGCCATCAGAGATCAAGGTGGAGAAACAGAAAGAACGTAGGAAAATCCTAAGAAAACTAAGACGAGAACGTGAAGGCAATATCTTCATGGGTCGAACTAATCGCAGATAATTTACCAAATAAGGTCGCAATTTGACATATAGTACATATATGTTATAATAAATACAGTTGAGGATTGCTTTAGATAGGATCTTCATACATTAACCTTGCTAACATAGGAGGACAGCAATGACAAAACATCTATCTATTTTTAATAACCTAAGACCACACACAGTAGGATTCGACGACTGGTTCGATCACTTCGATGCCATGATGGACGACAGTTTCTTCAGAGGAACTGGCAATTTCCCACCATACAACATAGTGAAGACTGGTGAGAATACCTACGACGTTGAACTTGCACTTGCAGGATTTGGTAAAGATGACATCATAGTCGAGTACAAGGAAAACTTGCTCACTGTCAAATCAAAACCAAACAAAGATCCGGCAGACGAAGTTGAGAAATACGACGACGGAATGCAACACAGAGGCATATCAAAAAGAATGTTCACAAGAACATTTACTATTGCCAATGATGTTGAGGTCAAAGGTGCGGAACTTAAAGATGGTCTGCTTAAAGTGAGCATGGAAAGAATAATCCCAGAGCACAAGAAAGCAAAAACTATCGCGATCAAGTAAAGCAAAGTGGATGGGGTGGTAATAAGCCACCCTTCCATAATTGACATCTAGCACAGATATGTTATAATAATGGATGATACAAGATATGACTGATATACAAACACTGACCAAAGAAAAAATCAAACTGGACGAGCCGGGACTATATGACGTGATATTCCTTAACGACAATATCACAACCATGGAGTTCGTGGTCAAAGTTCTCAAACAGATCTACGGCAAAACTCCCGAGCAGGCACAAAACATAACAACAAAGATCCACCAAGACGGACAGGGCATAGTAGGATCATATGTACACGAAGTTGCGGAACAGAAAGGCATAGAGACGACACTGGCCGCAAGACAGGAAAACTTCCCACTACAGGTCAAAGTCAAGAAGCAGTAAGATGGAACTGAAGGACTTTGTTCTAGAGAATCAGAAAGTGATAGACCTAGTCAAGGACAGGACCGGAGGCAACACCCAAGTGGACATGTACTATGGCACACTAGACTTTGCCACAGCAAGATTCAATTCCATACTGATCAAACTATCTCAAGACAGACTGAAGGAACAAAAATATCGGGCAGAGGTTACAGAATGCTTCGAGACCATACAGGCGTTCTATAGGAATGTGCAGAGGTATAGATCTTGGCCATGGATAGCGAAACCATTCATAGGCACAGTGCTACACGGCATAGGCACGAGACGTATACCAAAGATCAAAAAGCTCATGAACACACTAGATAATTAACAGTATGACTAACTGGATATTTTGGTACATACCCCCGGAGTATGTAAGGAGATACTTTGTGATGTTGTGGCTAGTACTTTTTTTCCTACCAGGAATGTTACTGGGTGTGCGTCTAACCATACTTGGGTTAGTAGTGAACTACATATGGTTCGACATTGTGTTCTATGGTTGGGTAAAATTTAAAGAGAAAATAGAAGGAGAGTAAAAATGAAAGCAGTAGTATGGAGTAAACCAGCCTGTCCTTATTGTGACAAGGCAAAGAACTTACTCAAGAACAAAGGCATAGAGTACGAAGAGAAGAACATAGCGGAAGGTCACAAGATACAGGACCTATTAGAACTTGTACCTAATGCTAGAACAATGCCACAGATATGGTTGGACGGTGAACATCTTGGTGGTTACTACGAGCTGGAGAAGAAACTAACATAAGTTGACAAATACCAATTTATAGTTTAAAGTTAACATAAACAAAGGAAAATCATGATCAAAGAAGCATTGATTAAAAAATTAGAAGGTGATATCGAAGTGGCGAAAGCAGATTTGAAAGTATTTCTAGCAAATCCGATCGGTGTTGCAGAACACATCGACTATGTGATTACTGCTGAGAAGAAACTTGAAGCACTGGCTCACGCAGAAGACAAACTAGAATCGCTGACGAAGTTATAAAGTGACATACACAGTCAACGACAAGTGCATCATGTGTAAGCACACAGATTGCGTTAGTGTATGTCCAGTTGACTGCTTCTACGAAGGTGAGAACATGTTGGTCATTAATCCAGACGAGTGTATCGACTGCGGTGTGTGTGAACCAGAGTGTCCGGAGGACGCAATACTGCCAGACACAGACGAGGAAGGTGCTAAATGGGTTGAGTTCAACGGCAAGTGGTCTCAGGAGTGGGCGGTGCTCACAGAGAAGAAAGACCCCATGCCAGACCATGAGAAGCACTCGGGAGAACAAGGAAGATTAGAAAAATATTTTAAGGACAAATAATGAAAAACAAAAAGAAATCAAAATGGCAGGCCAAACGAGAGAAAGAGGCCAGCCAGAATTCACAGTTCGATCCCAAGATACATCAACTGGGTAGGGAAGGATATGGATTCCAAATGAAACGGGACATCAAGGCAACCAAAGAGGAACTGTCAGGCAAGAACCTACCATTCAAAACAGAGAAATGATACTTGACAAGATTAAAAACAGAGGTGAAGACATGTCCATATTAGAAGGACATGATAGACTACAATACATCATCGACGAAGCAAGGAAAGTAGAACCGTTAGCACAAGAACACAAGATAGATGAAAACAAAATACGTGGATGTATCTCAAATCTCTGGGTCACAGGCAAAGTGCAAGAGGATGGTACCATGCAGTATCAACACGATGCTGACTCACACATGACCAAGGGCACTGCAAAAGTAATATTGGATGTGGTGAACGGAGAACACAGAAGTGAAGTGGCGAACCTAACACTAGAAAGTTTTATGCCACTAGGCATAAGAGAACTACTGACCATGCAACGACAAGTAGGATTTGCAAGTTTGATAGAACGAATAATAAGGATAGCACATGAAAATTGATATCGAGGTCTGTGGAACTTTCTGCAATACTTGGCCAAATTTGATTGTTGAACTTAACGATGAGAAAATACACGATCATACAATCGAAGGCGAACAAAGTATATCCATGGAAGTCGATAACTTAATTCAAAAAAATAATAAAATTTTTGTAGGAATGAATAATAAGAGTTTTGGAAAAAATAAAATATGGGATACCGAAACACACAATAACGAAATTAAAAAAGACAAAACTATACGAGTGCTTTCAATAAAATTAGACGGGGTTGAATGTAAGGACCTTTTCGATAATAAATTCCATGTGAAAAGGAGTGATAAACAGCCAACGTACTTCCCTGATGTTGTAGAGTCTGTGGATACAATGAATTATAATGGATACTTTGGATTCAGTTTTGACTTACCACTTTACAATTCTCTTATTTCTAAAAAATTTAAGAAGGAATCAGATGATGCTGTCAGTTATTTCAGCAACTACACGAAAGTTTTCCACTATGAGGGTGAAAAAAAGATTATAAACGAGGTCAAAAAACATTTGAGAAATATAAATGAAAAATTTGGTAATAAGCGTCCCGAGATTAGAAATTCATAGGCCTCCTATCAGTACAGCCATTGTTGCGGAAACAATAAGACTGGAGGGAGCAGAAGTAGAGGCAATGGACCTCAACTGCGATTTCTTCCACTATGTTGCAGATAGACAAACTTATTACAATTATGACGAAATATGGGACAGGCTACGTGTACCCAGTCTAAACGAAATAAAAAATATAATAAAATTTATAAAATTAAAATTTCCATCTATGGACAAGTATGACAGGTATTGGATCAGTGTGTTTGGAAGTAGTGCTACTTTATTCACTAGTATCCTGTGCAGACTTATAAGAAAACATTTAAAGAATAAAATTATTATACTAGGTGGACAAGGGGTACAGGACATGGATATCCTAGAGAATGAACAATATTTTGGGATGGTGATGAAAAAGCAAGGACTTTGCGATATGTTTCTCACAGGTGAGGGGGAGAAAGTCATAAAACTTGTTCTCGATGGTAAAAAAGAAGGTCCGGGAATCAATAATATCAATAGTATTCAGATAAACGACCTAGACACATTGCCATTTCCTAACTATGAATTCTATGACCTAGACAAATATGATTACCTGTCGAAAGGCAAAGAAGTTTTTATTGTGGGCAGTAGAGGATGTGTGAGAAGGTGTACATACTGTGACGTCGCAAGGTACTGGCCCAAATTCCGATACAGGACAGGAACAAACATCGCTGGTGAGATGATAAACCATTATGAGAAGCATGGAGTTACCCAATTTTATTTTACTGATAGTTTGATAAACGGTAGCATGAAAGCATTCAACGACATGTGCGAAACTCTTGCAAAATATAATTCAGACCATAAAGCCGGCTTCTCATGGAAAGGCCAGTTCATATTTAGACCAATGAATCAGGTACCTAAAGATCATTTTGCCACAGTAGCGGCGGCGGGGGGCAAGGAATTCTATGTTGGTGTCGAAACTGGTAGCGACAAGATAAGATGGGAGATGGATAAGAAATTTACAAACGAAGACATAGATTATCAGTTAGAAGAATTTAGTAAGCATAACATTAATGTGTTTTTTTTAATGCTAATAGGGTACGTGACAGAAACATTAGATGACCATAAAGACACACTCAAAATGTTTAAAAGGTGGCAAAAATATGTGGCCACAGGCACAATAAAAGGAATAGATTTAGCAACGGGACTTAAATTTCTAAAAGACACACCACTAGAAAGGCAAATTGGTCAGCACGAAGTGTACTTCCTTACTGGTGATGAAGGACAACAGACCGATTTGTGGCAAGCACATACAAATCCTGACCTGGACGTACCAGAAAGAGTGCGAAGAAGGATTGAAACACATGAAGAAGCAATCAAGTATAACTGGCCCATTTGGAGGGGAGAACAAAGATTAAGTGGAGTCAAACTGATAATTGAAAAATATCAAAAATTGCTTGAAAATCAAACAGAAAATTTAGGAAAACAAAAAATAGAAAACTTGAATTTCTTCGAGTAGAAAGTAAAATATGATAGAAACACCACCAGGATGGGTACCGAACGATAACGCATCAGTTGATCCACAACTCAATACTGATTTGAGTGATATCAAAGAACATCCACCAACACAACAAGAGTACATGCCAAAAATAGTTGAGAAACTGAAAGAATGTTATGATCCAGAGATCAGTGTGGATATCTATAATCTAGGTTTAATATATGATGTCAAGGTAACAGAAGACGGGTGGGTACACGTGTTGATGAGTCTTACTTCTGCATTTTGCCCAGCCGCAGATATGATTCCAAAAGATGTACAAATGAAAGTGGAGAGCATACCAAATCTCAAATGCAAGGTCAAGATAACAATGCAACCACAGTGGGGTCGAGACATGATAAATCCTGAGATCCGTGAGTTGATGGGACTGTAACCAGAACAGTTGACATCTTCCCAATTCTAATATAAAATAATAGCATTACTGAATCATGTTGGGGAATCTGTGTGTAATTCACTAGCTCTACCAGGAACCGTAAAGTCGGAGTGCCAACCAGTATAGTCCGCTGTCGAATGAAGGCCTGGGAAAGTCTAGTTCTACAATGTAAAGTTAACAGTGGCAATAAACGTTAACTCGTTTAATAGGATACTGTTATGAAAAAAATAAAACAAAAGATTGTGTTGTTCTTCTACCTCGTGGGCTTGATCGCCTTGAGTAGGATAATACCTCATCCACCAAACTTCACACCTGTACTCGCGATGGCGGTGTTCATGCCATACCTGACACGTGATCTATATTCGGCCATGCTAGTACCATTGTCGGCTATGTTTGTATCGGATCTTTACTTGGGTCTACA
>Ga0209535_1003462_pt1 | contig 10036 bp, 10 predicted proteins | sample LinPmetageLP28_FD_184041 | JGI IMG/M metagenome (GOLD analysis project Ga0209535, IMG submission 184041) | Marine viral communities from the Pacific Ocean - LP-28 (SPAdes) (version 2) | ecosystem: Environmental > Aquatic > Marine > Oceanic | place: Pacific Ocean | collected 2009-08-22
TACTTCTTGTGCTTGTATTACCGGTATAGTTTTATTCATTAGTCTATTTTCTCCTTTTTGATGTTTAAATAGCTGATAGCTATATCAAACGAGTCTGTAGTGCTCGCCTGTACTGTAAAGGTTTTTCCACCTTCTACTATCAACGGTTGGGTTAATAATTCTACTGTAACATTAGCTGTAAGTGCTGCTGATTTTATGGCTGTAATACTGTTGTTAGTAATAGTAACTGTCGGTGTACCTGCAGATGTAACAAGTAATGACTTAATAACTATAGTTTCATTAATTAAAGGATTACCTACCCCTAATGGAACTAATGCATTACCTGTTGTATCATTATCTATACCCTTAAATTTGTATTGGTTTACTGTTGCCATTATTCTAAAAAGAAAGCTCTTGCTTCTATCTCCTGTTTAAGTTCTTCTTGAAAAGATGTATTTAATTTTGTGATCACACCATCAAGATCTCTTACTAATGACTGAAAAGTTCTTTCCTCGTATTCTTTAGATGCTCTAGTTAATGATTGTACAATTTTTGCCATTATAAAATACTTGCCAAGCCTCCGTTTGCAAAAGAAATTCCATACTTTGTTTCTGTATTATAATTTCCATATGGGTCAATACCACCACCCACTGTAAATGTTCCCGGACCTATGTCTTTACTATAATTAACACCTAGTCCTGTTTTACTATTTAAATTTGCATTGAAATTATTGTTAGTATAACTAGCGTTAAACTCGGGACCAGTAGTTGTGTCATAAGCTGTTGTTGTGTTTACGGGTCCAATTGAACTATCAAATTGTACTTTACCTTCTAAGTCTTCGTCTTCTAAACTTTTTCTTGCATCTAAAATTGCAGTTAATTGCCCTATACCTAAATTTTTAGTTAATCCGGTTGGGTAATTAAACCCTAATTTAGATTGGTCTCTTATTACTTGAATACCATTATCATAAACAGTTGGAGGAGGATTATTAACCACTGTTACCGGTGGGTTATCACTTGCGCCACTATTATTACCACCACCAAACTGTGTATCAGAACCATCACTAGGATTAGTGCCACCTTCTCCTCCAGTATCTCCCGGTCCTGGATTATATCCACCTGACATATCAGCTGTTCCTCCAATTTGACCGCCGCCACCTTGGAACCCTATTCTTCCACCAGCTTTATAGTTTACTCTACCACCAAAGAAGTACCCTACTCTACCACCATCGGCTCTTCTACCTCTTGCATCGTCTATATTAGATTGAGAATCTTTTTCAGATATAGTTGAAGTATGTGTTCCACCGGACGAAACTCTACCAGCATAATTATATGCTGCAGGTTTTCCATCTGGATTATTTGGATTGGCTGCCATTTCTTTTTCATCTGCTATTTGTTGTTCTTTATATGCTTTATCGGCTGCTTCAATTTTATCTTTATGTAATGCAGATGCTTCTTTATATTGTAATTTTTCAAATGGTGTTAATTCTGCAAGCTCTTCTTCAGTCATGGCTGCAAAATCATTATAAATATCTCTTTGTTTATCCATGTAATTACCAAATTGTTTATCTGATAAATTAAAATTTTTACCCGTTATAGTTTTCATACCACTAGGTCCCTCAAATAATCCTCCTGCTGCTGCTAAAGAATTGTAAGCTTCTTTTTGAGCGTTGCTTAATCCAGCAATACCATAATTTCCTCCATACGGATTATCATCTTTTGTAAAAGGTCCTTCTGGATTCATTTTGTTTTCTATTTGATTAAGTGCAAAATTTCCAAAAGGGACAAACGCTGCACCTGCTCTTAACAATCCTGGAACTTCTCTTCTAGGTGTTAATGAATAGTCTTTATAAAATGCTCCTGTGTTGTCATATTCAAAATGTCGTCCTGGTCCTTTTTGAGAAACATTTCCTGGTAAACCACCACTATAATTTAAAGAATTAGAATATCCAGATTGTCCCTGGTAAGGACCTGATGTTAAGACACTAGGGTCTCCAGGTTTAATAGCTGTACCATATCCAAAAGCATTACCTCCACTGCCGCCACCACCATCACCACTATTTGTAAAAGCATTAGTTGCCGGTATACCAAATGTTTGTTCAATTTTTTGTTCTTCTACAGTCGGTGCCGTGTAACCTAATCTATATTTTTCTTGAGGTACAAAACTCATACCTGAGTTATAGATAGCTTGATCGCCTTTATTATAAAAAGTTGGTGCAGCCATTATCCTCTCCTTCCATCAGGCATTATATCTAATCTAAATGTCCCTAGCTTCCAATTTTGTGCGGCAGCTATGTTAGAAATTTGTAAAGCAATTGCTCTAGCTCTTATTCTAACGTCTTGTTTTGTTTGAGTTGTTTTTATATCAAAAGGTCTAACTACTGGAGTGTTAATTGGGTAATCTGTAGTAACTAGTGACACTCTTGTATCTCCTACTTGTTCTAAAAAATCTGGTATAATTCTACTAATTTTTGCAATGTATTCACCATCACCTCTGATGTCTGGCATACCAATTGATTGACCTGTTGAAGATCTTTTTTGTGTAATATCAAATTCACCAGAAGTAATTGTTCCTTTTAACGGAGTAACCACACCTCCAGCATCGATTTGATCTGTACCTGTTTCATGCTCATAATAAATTGTACAACCATCAGTGTTACCAACTACATCATAAGAAACATTGCTATCAGGATCATAATAATTTGCATGAGGTTTATTAAATACAGCTGAGTCTACCCAAGATGCTCTAGGTAAACCTATTTTTACATTTGCACCTGATGAATTAGTTTCTGTTGTTATTGAATTTACAGTCCATACAGGTCTTTTATTACTTGATTCTAAATAATTAAATGTAACTGCACGGTCTATTTGATTAGACCCATTACTGCAATAGAACCAATTAACTTCTGTAAACAAATTATTTAAACCACAATTAATTAAATCTCTAGCTGTGCTATTTAAATTATCATAAACGTGATCTTCAACAAGACACGGCATAGATTTTAATTGACCATCGTAAGTAAAAAAACCATTTTCTGACATCCAATAAGCAACACCATCAACTTCAACACATGCATTTTTACCAATCAATCCGCAGTTAGTTCCAGCTTGTTCAAAAGAGAAAGTAAAAGGTGCACCTACAAATCTCATTAAAAATAATGAAGTGTCGGTCCATACATAAATAGCATCCCTACCTTTTATAGCTCCCATAATTTTAGAACCTGCAGCAAGTCTTTGTGTACCTGCTGTGTTTTCTGCAGTAACTGTATAAGCTGTAGACCCATCAATATTTTCTTGGTCTGAAAATCTAATAAACATATCGTCTTGTGTTGTCTTATCCCCGACTGTTGTTTCTGTTCCAAAAAATACTAAGTGTCTGTCTGGTGTAGATACTAATACATGTCTAGATGCAGTAGGAGCATTTGCAATAAGAGTTGCTCTAATTGAGGTAGCATTTGTTGGTTGTGCATCCCATTCAAAACATTCACCATTATAAATAAGTGCAATTAATTTTGTACCAAAATTATCTAATACCCATAAGCCAGGGTTAAGTGTTACATCATCTGTAGAAGACTCACCCCATGCAACGAAAGCTGAAATATTACTTACAGTTACTCCTGCACTATGTGTAGCTTTTGTAGTACCATTAACACCTCGAGCTCCTCCACTTAAAGTCCCTGTTGCCTGATCATTGTTTGTATAACTAATATCTTCTGTACCAATTCTAATTTCTCCAGCATCTGGAAACGCCGTTGAGTTTGCAATAACAATATTAGTTGTAGTCGTGTCTGTTAAAGCAGTTGCTAGAGTTGTAGTTGCAATACCGGAAGCAGTTCCGCCAAAATTTGCTGTACCCCAACCAAATCCACCTAATTGTTGAGATGGGCCAACATGATAAAAAGGTTTGCCTGTAGCATCTCCGGAATTACTTAATTGAGTTCCTGTTTCATTACTTGGCATTGTAATTGTAATTGATGTAGCTGTCGGCACAGACGTTGCCATAAATTTTTTATCTTCAAAAGAAGCGTCGTTAAAAGTAGACCCTATTGCAGTAACTCCACTTACACCATCAAATAATATAACATCATCTTCTTGCATACCATGAGACGTTGCAAATGTAACTGTGACTGTTGGAGTTCCGCTTGCACTTGAAAAATTAACGTTTGCTATACTCACTCTTATTGGAGTAATGTCATAAAACTGACCTCCAGAATACACATACAACATTCTGTTTGTGCCTATTGCTGCGTACTTAATACCTACATTATTATCCCAATGATGCAAAGCTCTACCAGCTCCTGTCAATTTATCTTCACCTAGTTGATCCCAGCCACCTAATTTTTCTGGTGAACCATATCTAAACCTAACATTATTACCATCAAACCACTGTCCTTCAGCGCCTAATTCTGTAACCTGTTTATTATATCCGGGAACAATTCCTAATTTTTGTAGCATAGTTCCTCAATATATATGCTTTTTATTATTTTGGTAGTATTATATTCCAATCTAACTTGGATATCAAATCCCTATAAAGAAGGCAGTAGGTATGGTGGATTACTGCCTTCATCATAAAGTATATATCATCGTTTAAACTAATTTAAAAGATTTAAATGTGAGTGCTTTTTGTCTAATAATTAAATGTTTATGTATTAATAAGTTATTTTGCATAATTCTCGGTTCTGACAACAAGATTAAGACTAATTCTCCATTTATTTTTTATTGGAGGTAAACCGCGATGTCGTAAATGACTAGGAAACACCACTGCTTGTCTCTCTTTTGCTAAAATTTTTTGATCTCCTTCAAACTCAGTTCCACCATCATTGGTATGAAGATTATAAACTATAGATCCATAGAATCCTGAATAGCCATTTAAATCATGATCTACATGCCATTTACAAGAAGCACCAGGATGATAAAGATTCCAATACATTCTTTCTAAATATTGAATTTTTAATTCTGTTCTTTCTTTGCAGAAAGAATAAATCCAATCTCCAAAATTATTTAAGTATTGATCAGGGATTGTTTTGGAATTAGAATTGTTTCGTGAATAAGTAATTTGATACATTCCTGCGTCTTTTTTTTTGCCGGCTACAACCTCACTAAATTGACCACCACTTTCAATAGTTGGCTCTAACACAACACCCCATTTACCTTTATCTCCTAAATAATTTATTATTTCTGTATTAATTTCTTTCGGAACAGGAAGATCAAAAACTTCTATTTTATTATTTAACATATTTTTAAAGTATTAACTCTGTTAACTGTTTTTTATCACCTAAATTTCCCTTAACAAAAGTATTAAAAGACAAACTAATTCTAGTATTCGTCCCTTGTTTACTTTCTACCATATGTGACAGTGATGAAGGGAATAAAAACAAATATCCTGTTTCAACGGGAAACCACCAGTTCTCAGAATTCCATATGTTATAATTTTCAACAGAAAATTTAATAGTTTTGGTCTCTGATTTAAAAAATTTAATTTTATCATTTTCTTTATTCGCATTAATATATAGAACTCCAGACAGTATTGAATTTGGATGAGAGTGTTTATGGTGATATTGATTCTTCTCGGTATAGTTTAACCAAGATTGCGTTATGTAAGGACTTACTTTATTTGAGATAAATAGAGTGTTATAAAAATAATTATTAACTTTTTCAGATAATTCTTTTTTTAAATTACTAAAAACTTTTCTATTAAGAATATAATTTTCATTAGATGTACTATTACCTACATTTTTAGTTAAATTTATTTTTGATTTTTTTACAAATTCATATTCTTTTTTTGTAAATTTTTTTTTAAGTTTTTCTATACTTACCGGAGTTGGAAATAATCCATGTATCATACTATTATCTTTCATTTTTTTATTGATATGTATATATATTAGGCCAATAACTTTGTCAAGAACCCTCCTTTCTTATTAATAATTTTAAAAATAATAGTATGTTTTTATTTAAGCTATATTCCAAGAAAAAGTATCGGAATTCCAATTATATATTACTTTAGGATCTTCCACCAATTTAGTTGCTTTCCATAATAAATTTTCTTCGTCCCACCAAATTGAATAATCATCTGCAATAGATGGAAATAATACCGGAGCATCCCATTTCCATGTAGAGTTATTTTTTGTCCAACTAGGGTAAGGCTGTATACCCCAAAAACCTTGATTAGTTTCATCCCAAGTTCCACCTATAGCAGCAACAGTTCCCGGAGTACCACTTGATAATTTTTCACACATTTTCCATTTTTGATTTTCATTTTTATAAAAATTTTTTAAAAATGTAATACCTGTATTTTCATCAGGAGCTACATCGTCATTTAAAATTTCAATAGTTAAAACTAAATTATTTTCATCAATTTTTGCAAAATATTTCATAATTAAGCTGTGTATGTCCCGTTGCCTGTAAATTTAAGAATTGTGTTAGAGCCACTTGTTGATACAGTTGGACTTCCAGTTGTACTCCCTGAGTAGAATTCTGTAGGTACACTTAAAATAACTACACCATCTCCTCCAGGTCCTCCATTGTTATAACCGGATGTATAACCGCCACCGCCGCCACCGGCGCCTAACCCATCTGTGCCAGCACTACCTGCACCTTGTGCACCAGCACCACCTCCTCCAGAACCGCCTGGTCCTCCAGGAATTGAACCTCTTCCACATCCTCCGCCACCACCGGCATATGTAACTGCACTACCTGTTATTGAATTTGATGTTCCAGCACCACCTGTACCACCTGCACCACTACCACTAAAATTACCTCCGACAGCTCCCGCACCACCTCCGCCACCTCCAGCTTCATGATAAGGTGCGGTGTGGGCTGAACCTCCGCCCGTATTTCCTTGAGAAGGACTTGTGCTTGGAGTGTTACCTGCTCCTCCTGTTAAATTTACAGAATTTGCTGCTCCTGACCCACCTCCAGAACCACCAGCAGTTCCATTTTGAGTATGTCGCCCACCAGCTCCACCAAAAGCAGATGTAAATGTTGTAAAATCAGGACTTGCAATAACACTATTTGCACCTGGGTTTTCTCCACTTGAACCAGGACTATAAGTACCTCCAGCTCCTACAGTACAGGTTATAGTATTCCCACCAGTAACTTCTTGACTAGAAAGAGTTCTAAAACCGCCTGCTCCACCCCCACCGCCAATACTGCCTCCTGTTCCACCACCACCTATAACTAAAGCATCAATATTATATAATACAACACTTCCTCCAGCACCAAACCCTAAGACTTGATAACCAAAAGATTTACCTCTTCTGTTTTGTATATTTTTTGAATTCTTACTTGATGTAAGTTTATTTTTTAAATCTCTCATATCTAAATTCCTTATGCGTCGTTAGCTGCATCAGTAGTAAAGAATATTTTGATACCTAGAAGTCTTGCTACTCCAGTAAAAGTATCTCCACCTGCGTTTGCATCTCTAAAAAAATTAAAATAAGTTTGTTGGTCTACTGCAGGAGATCCTGCAATTGTAACCGCTGAACTTTCTGCTGTAACTTGTTGATCTTCAACTGTTCCAATACCTGCATCTGTAACTGTTACCGCTGTACCAAAAGCAACATCAATAGTGTCACCATCACCAACTGATACACCTTGTAATCCCCAAATACAATCACCTGTGTTTGTAGTACTTGGTGTCCAAAATGTTTGATAAGTAATTGTACCTTCATTCCATGATTTAGGAAAAGCTACTGAAAATTGTACAAAGTCATCCGCTGCTGCAGCAAAATCAAATACTTTCATATCTGGTCTCAGTGCTGTTGTTTCAACTTGTGCGGCTTCTGCTGGATTAGTTGTTGTGGCATACATTGCTGAAGCTGGAATCCACATAGTTTCTTTTCCTGCAATTTTAACTGCAGCTGTCCCTGATCTAAGAACTCCTGTTCCTTTAGGATTTATATTAATACCAACATTAGTTTCACCCGTTGCTGAAATAACTGGTCCGGTAACTCCCGTACTTGCGTTAGCTATTGTTAATTCATTAACTGCTGAACCTGTTGCAGTAAGATTAATTAATTCGTTTCCATTAGTGTCTAAAATGTTTGTACCAATTTTAGGACTAGTTAAAGTTTTGTTTGTTAAAGTTTGTGTTCCTGTAAGAGTTACATCTCCCGTTGCCCCTACAGTCGCCTCATAAACTCCAGTGTTTGTTGCAACACCATCAAGATAAATAAGTTTGTATCCTTTGTCAGTAGCTGAAAAAGTAACTGTGGCTCCTGAACCAGATACTGCTTTTAATTGTACTGTGTATGCACCAGATGTAGTGTTTTTAATAATGTAAAAATTTTCTGTAAGTAATGGAAAAGTAACAATTCTTGCTCCAGATATTGATCCTGTTAGTTCTATAACTCTTTGTTGAGCAGTACCTGTTAAAGCACCATCTGCTATTGTTAAAGCTGTTGGTGTACCTGAATCAGTTACAGCTTGAGAATTATATCCACCAGTTAATTGTTCAATTAAACTTAAGTTTGCGTTAGTTTTTGTGCCCCAAGTACCAGCATTTTCGCCGGTTGCCATTAGCTCTAGGCCAAGGTCTGTAAAAGTTGATGCCATAAATTTGTACTCCTAAATTGGTTTATTTATATTGTTTATTTATTACTAAGTCAAACATAATTATGCTGATAAGTCCGTATAATTTGCACTAGTGTTGGGAACTAAATCTTGATAATACCTTAATATAATTCCACTATTTCCTAATGTAGTTGTAGCAGTCTGTCCATTTAAACTAGCTATAGATAACTGAGTTGTAGTTAAAGATCCGACTGCACTTGTAGCTGATTGACCAGTTAAAACAGCTCCAGTTATATTTGATACTGTAAGAGATCCGACAGCACTTGTAGCGGAAACACCTGTTAACGCCGTAACTGGGTTAGATGATATTGTAATAGCGCCGACTTCTGTTTCAGCTGATAGACCTGTAAGACCCATAACATCTGCAGGCGTTATGCTTCCTACTGCACTCGTAGCAGACAGAGCGGGTAATCCTACTGAATGAGCATCTACCGACAATAAACCTACACTAGATTGTGTACTTAAAGATGATAATGTTAATGATAAACTTCCACTTGCAGTTAATGAACCTATTGCACTTGTTGCAGCTAAACCGCTAATACCTACTGACGTGTCAACAACAGTTAATGATCCAACACTAGATGTTGCACTTAAACCTGTTAAATTAAATACAGCAGATTCAACAGTTCCCCAACCGTTTTCACCCCAATCTAAAGTACCCCAACCAGGTTTAGTAATTATATTTTCTGCTGGAAGATTTACTGAAGCTGTTGCAGATAAACTTGGAAGGATAACATCAATAGCAGACTCTCCCCAGTTTTCAAAACCCCATGTATCTCTACCCCAACCTGTTTCATTAAAAGAATCTATTAACCCAACTGTTGACGTAGCTGATAAACCAGTAAGAGATACAGGAACACTATCCTGACTTCCCCAAGTATTTTGATTCCACTGTAAAACATTCCATGAGTCAGATTCTACTGTATTTGCAGATCCGCCCATTCCTGAATGATACTGGCAATAATAATAAAGTTGTGGCGCACTAGCAGCTACTACAATTTGTGTATAGGCCCCAGCATTTCCAGGAGTTCCATTGTATGTTACACCAGTTGTATATTCAGAACCACCACTATGTGTACCATTACTTGTTGTAGAAAATTTAAATGGGTGACCACCATTAGTATTATCGGATTGATCAAATTTATAAGTATAACCTTCTGCAAGATTTACAGTTTCTTGTAAAACTCCGTCTATGTAATATCTGTTACCAGCACCAGGATTAGCGACTGTTACTGTGAAGGTTCTAATTACCGACATAAGGATTTACCCCTATGCTATCTGAACGATTGCGTTGCCTGCAGTTTGAGCTGGGAATTGAACTGTAAAAGTTCCACTTGTTACAGTTTTATCTGCACCAAAATTAATTGCACACACTGATCGGTTTGTTGTGAATCCTGTAACTGCTGTTGAATTATAAATTAAACAACCTCTTGCTGTAAATGTAGCTGAAGTAAAACTAACATCATTAAATTTTACACATGCTGTGT